>Ga0080013_1002767_pt1 | contig 19832 bp, 23 predicted proteins | sample ETNvirenome_6_85_FD_69236 | JGI IMG/M metagenome (GOLD analysis project Ga0080013, IMG submission 69236) | Marine viral communities from the Pacific Ocean - ETNP_6_85 (SPADES assembly) (version 2) | ecosystem: Environmental > Aquatic > Marine > Oceanic | place: Pacific Ocean | collected 2013-06-19 | reverse complement strand
TAATATTTAAAAAGGGGAAAAATAATTATGACTAATACTATTTACAAAGAAGGTATCTATTTTAACATGCCATTCTCTGAATACAGAGAGATCAAAGCGGCTAATCGTTCTTACCTAGAAAAGCTACCAGAAGATGTTAAGGAAGCTTGGAAGGTATCACCTTTTAATCCTGAAAGAGAAGAGGGTGAGGATACACCGCAAATGAAACTAGGTCGTGCAGTTCATAGCGCAGTGCTTGAGTATGACATCTTTTGTGATTTATACGTACGCACACCAAGACCAGAAGATTTTGCAGGTCAAACTATCTTAGAGAAGAATAGCGAACTGTCAGATTTTCTTGTGAGTGTTGGCGAGAAAAAGTCAGGTAAGAAAGAAGATTTAATTGCACGAGCAATGCCTTACCTTAACCCTAAGACTCACGTGATCTGGGATAATGTGATTAGCTCATTCCATGCTGACGTTGAGGCTAATGGTAAACAAATCTTAGATGATTATGATGCAAACATTTTGTACGGTATCTTATCAGAAATAAAAGAGAATGATGAGATAGAGAAAATCTTTGATAAAGGTTATGCAGAAGTTACTTTGATTTGGAGAGATGAAGCTACTGGCACTTTATGTAAAGCACGTCTTGATTATGTTAGACCTGAGGCAATAGGAGAACTTAAGACTTTCTCTTATCGTGGTAAGAAAAACATGTATAAAGCAATGTGTGATGAGATCGTTTACAACAAATACAACGCTCAGTACGTTTTTTATTACAATGCTCTCAAAACTCTAATCAAAAAAGTTAAAGCTAATAAAGCTGAAATCTTTGGTGAGGTTGATAAAGACTGGTTAGATGCTTTCCTTAAGAACAGCAACAAGCAATACTTTATTGTTTTCACTCGCACAAATTCACCATTCCAAATGAAAGCCATAGAGTTAAAACAAGCTGCAATTCAAGGAGCTAGTGACAATCAATACTATGTTGAAGGTTTACACTCAGTTAAACAGGGTTTAGCGATGCACAAGGCTTACACTGATAGATGCAATAAAAACCCAGACATTGACCCTAATAAGATTTGGCGTGATCCTAAACAGGTTGAGGTTCTACAAGACGAACACATACCTAATGTAATGTATCAGAATTTTTCAATTTAACGGAGGTAATTATGACTTGCACAGTAGAAATGACAAACGACAAAAAAAGTGAAGTCTATAATTGTGATTGTATGCAACTAATGGCTAAATATCCAGACAATCATTTTGAATTAGCTATTGTTGATCCTCCTTATGGGATAGGAATGGATGGGGCTATTGGTAATAGCAAATTAGCAAAAGTAACTAAACATAAGAAAAAAAGTTGGGATAGTTCAGTGCCATCAAAAGAGTATTTTAATGAATTGATAAGAACGTCTAAAAATGTTATTATTTGGGGGGCTAATCATTTTATTGAAAACATACCAAATGCAAATAGTAGTTCATGGATTGTGTGGGATAAGGAGAATGGAGCAAATGATTTTGCAGATTGTGAATTGGCTTATAGTAGTTTTAAAACAGCGGTTAGAAGATTTACATTCAGATGGCACGGTATGCTACAAGGTGACATGAGAAATAAAGAAAAAAGAATACATCCTACTCAAAAACCAGTAGCCTTATACAAATGGCTACTAACCAACTACGCAAAAGAAGGTGATAAAATCCTTGATACGCATTTAGGTTCTGGTAGCTCAAGAATAGCAGCACAGGACATGAAATTTGATTTTGTTGGTTGCGAATTAGACAAAGATTATTTTGAAGCTGCTGAAAAACGCTATCAAGAGCATATTAAACAGCTAACTCTATTTTAACCATTATGAGCAAATGTATAACAACTTAATAAAAGAGGTATAATTATGACTTGGACAGTAGAAATGAATAGCGGTTGCTTTCAGGGCGACTCATTAAAAGAGCTAGTTGACGACATTGCAGACTTTTATTGTCGTGATGACGAAGACAACGTTGAGCAAATAACGGACTTATACTGGATGAATGACGAAGGTATGTGTTGCCAAGTGTCAGAGCAAGGTATCAGTTGGTTTCAAGATCAATGTGACGAGACACAACAACGTTATCAACAAGAGATTGCAGAGGAGCGTGAGCATCAAAGACAGCTTCGCTCTGATTATTATGCAAAAGTAAATTTTAGAAATTATGTGCGACTTAATGGAAACATACCTAACTAAAGATGATATTTTTCTTCTGAAAAATTGGAATAAAATTGAAAAAATTATCAAACGAAAGCCAGTTAGTTTAAAGACTATGAAACAAATTATTAACAGAATAAAATGCAAATAAACTTACTGGACTTATTCTCTGGCATTGGTGGTTTTCACGCTGGTATTAACGGTGCGGACGTACAAATTGGTAAGTCATTTTTTTCAGAAATAGATAAGTATGCTAGTCAGGTTTATCAGAAACACTTTATTAACTCAAAAAGCTTAGGCGATGTCAAATCAATTACCCCTATTTCAGGACTTCTTGAAGGTCAAAAAATCAACCTTATTACTTTCGGATTCCCTTGCCAAGATTTATCGGTTGCTGGCAAAAGGCAAGGCTTTAGAGGTAATAGATCAAGTCTCTTCTTTGAAGCTCTCAGGCTCGTTGAGGAATTACAACCCGATTTTTTTATCTTTGAAAACGTCAAAGGTTTTTTCGCAAGTCACGGAGGAAAAGACTTTGACACAGCATTGCGAGCAATTACCGACATTGGGTATGATGGCCAGTGGCAACTTGTTAATACTAGATGGTTTTTACCCCAGAATAGAGAGAGAATCTACTTTGTTGGGTATCCTAGAGGACAATGTAGGAGAGCGATATTTCCTATCAGAGAAACAGAAGGGTTGCATAATACGAAGGATAAAGAAGAGAAAAAAGCAATTAGTCCTTGCCTTACAACCAGAGGGGCAAAGTCAAGATTAGGCGCAGATTACATTTGGGTAGTCTCACCAAGAAGATTTGAGAACAAACGCCAGAATGGTAGTGGCTTCTCAGAAGAGCATTGTTTTACTTTAACCACTCAAGATCGTGATGGAATCTTTATTGATAATGATGTAAGGGAATTGACCCCTGTGGAGTGGGAAAGGTTGCAAGGATTCCCTGATGGTTGGACTGATGGGTTTAGCGATAATCAGAGGTACAAGATGCTAGGTAACGCTGTGTCTGTGCCTGTGGTATCATCAATTATTAATAACATTTATAGGTAAATTTATGAACAAAGTTAATCCAAAACATTACAGGGTAGGAGGTATTGATACTTTTGATTACATGAAAGCAAAACTAACACCCACTGAGCTTGCAGGGTTTTGCAAGGCTAACGTAATCAAATACATCTTAAGGGCAGATCATAAAGACAAACTGAATGATCTACGCAAAGGTGCATGGTATCTTAACCGCCTTATTTATGAGATTGAGAAAGGACAAGGTAAGCCTCGTACTATGACTCAGGTTATGTGCGCCATTGATTCAATGACTCAAACGAAAGATGATGCAGATAAAATACTTACAGACATCTCACAATTAATAGCTCAGTTAAACGCCGTTAAGGAAGCCATAGAGCATGATGATTATGATAAAGGTGTGGAGATAGCTAACCCTAAAAGAAAAGGCGACCTATGAGTAGATACGAGGGCTTGTATAGAAATCAGAAGCTATGTTTAAATACAATCATAGAAAAAAAGATAGCTCTGTTATTTTTAGCAACTTATTGAATGGCTTGTTACATGTATAAATTCATAGATTTATTTTGTGGTATAGGAGGTTTTAGAAAAGCTCTTGAAGAAAAGGGGCTTGAGTGTGTCTTTTCTTCTGATGTAGATAAAGATGTTCAAGAAGCTTATAAAAGAAACTACGGAGATAAGCCTTATGGTGATATTACGGAAATACCAGAAAATAAAATACCTAAACATGATATATTATGTGCAGGTTTTCCTTGTCAGTCTTTTAGTATATCTGGAAAAAGGCTTGGCATAGGGGATAATAACGGCAGGCTTTTTTATGAAATAATCAGAATTGCACAATATCATCAACCTTACATATTATTACTTGAGAATGTTAAGAATATACTCAATATTAATAATGGAGATGTAATTAAAACAATAGATCAAAAGCTAGATGAAATAGGCTACAAAGTTCATAGGCATATTTTAAACGCTTCCTTATTTGGAGTGCCACAAGCAAGAGAAAGGGTTTATTTTGTATGTTTACGAAAAGATTTTGGTAGTGAATACACGCTAAAATATACAAAACCTAAAGAATCTTATAAAAAAATCTTTCTTGATGATATTTTAGAAAAAGATGTTGAGAAGAATCTATATATTGATAGAGATGATATTGTTTTAGATACTTCACCAGTAGAAAGACAATTAAAGCCAATTAGAATTGGAAAAGTAAACAAAGGGGGGCAAGGAGAACGGATTTACAGCCCTTCTGGTCATTCAATTACATTGTCGGCTTTTGGTGGCGGAGTTGGGGCTAGAACTGGTCTTTATTATATCAATGATAAAGTAAGGAGATTATCTATTGGAGAATGTAAATCTTTAATGGGCTTTCCACAAAATCATTATGTTGCGGATGGATTAAAGGGTTATCAACAATTAGGTAATTCAGTAATTCCCCAAATGATAGGAAATGTTTATGAATCAATAAGAGTTAATTAATGAATAGAAATGCATATATAGGTAAGAGTGAACATTCCGATAGTTTTTGTCATAATGTTTATCCATTCAAGTTGATAATACACAATTATTGCACCTCTAACTTTATTTCTCAAGGCTAATAAAAAAAGTTGTTGACAACTAATACTTAGGGTAGTAACATAGCTACCATAACTAGTAATTAAGACGAGGTAATTATTATGACAACATTTAACCCTATGTTAAGAATGTTTGAAGCTAGAATTGTTTTAACCATTCGCAAGTATGCTAAGCTTACAAGAGCAGAGGCATTAAATAAACTAAGACAAGTTACAGGCGGACGAGGCATTGAGACTGTAAACTGTTGGCATCAACTCTTAGTTTCAAGAAATCAGCAAGCTACTATTAACCAATTATTGAAATAAAACTATGAGTGTATTTAGAGGCATACAAGTAAGACGTAACAATTTAATAGCTAAAGGTTTTAATCCCGCAGCTTTGGTCTTAATCACCAATGAACGAACCATCTATCACATATTGCGTGATGCATGTCAAGACGAGAAGCAAGCTAAGAACGCTATAAAAATTACAGAGTTTTATGGGATGGAAGTTGTTATCACAAGGGATGATATGCCAAGCCATAATAAAGATTTACACTTTGAAATCTTTGAAAAACTCAACAAGGTCTAGTTATGAAAATAGAATATAAAGAAGTAACCGTATAGGGCAGAAGGATAATGTAACTGCAAAGTTCTTGGTAGTTGAAAAGAGCTTGGATGAAACAATGCTCAAGACTATCTTTGATAAAGAAAAAACTATTAACCAATTATTTCACGTATAACTATGACATTTCAAATAGCAAAAAGAGAAGCTGTGCCTTTAATGGTGGCACTAGCAGGTACATCAGGGTCAGGTAAAACTTACTCAGCCCTTTTAATGGCAGCAGGTATAGCAGGGTCAGAAGGTAAGGTTGGTTTTATTGATACTGAGGCAGGGAGAGGCTCAATGTATGCTGATGACCCAGACATTATTCAAGCAATGCCAGGTGGTCAGTATTACATTCAAAAACTTACTGAGCCTTTTACTCCTCAAAAGTATGCTGATGCAATAAGAGAGGCTATCAAGTTTGGTATCAATGTTTTAGTGATTGATTCTGCTACCCATGAATGGGAAGGCTTTGGTGGATGTCAGGACATTGCTGAGAACAATAAACTTAGAGGTATGCCTAACTGGGCTATGGCTAAGATGCAGCATAAAAAGCTTATGAATCTTTTAACTCAGTGTCCTATGCACATTATCTTTTGCTTGAGGGCTAGAGAGAAAAGCAAGCCTGTTAAGAATCCTAACACTGGTAAAACAGAAATTGTTGAGTTTGGTATGCAACCAATTCAGGAGAAAAACTTTATGTACGAGATGACATTATCAATGATGCTTGAGGATAAAGCACCTGGTAAACCAATCTTAACTAAATGTCCTAAACCATTACTTCATTTGTTCACTGGCGATCAGGCTATCATCACTAAAGATGTTGGTGAGAAATTATGCACGTGGTCACAAGGTGGTGAGGCGGTTGACATGAAGTTACGTAATTTGAAACGTGAATGTAGAGAAGCGGCAATGTCTGGCTCTAAATCATTGGACGATTTCTTTAAAGGATTAGATCAGAGCGATAAGCAGTTAATTGCTAAGCTGACTGATAAAGAGTTTCAGGCTGAGGTTAGATCATTGGCGCAAGACGCTGATAATCTTGACTCTCAAAATGAAGACGAGCCAACAAAATTATTTGAAGGTGAGTAATTATGACAGTGAGATCGTCGGGTAGGGTAGCTTTACATTCGCTCAGTCTGTGGCAGACACTAAATGCCAGGGTAAAGTATCACTGTCACCCATTTATTAATTTTAATTTAAAGGTAAACTATGAATACAAAAGTACAAAATCAAGAAGCCAAGGTTGAGAACTTGGTGGAGCAAGTAAAGAATGAGACTGTGATTAATGCCACGGTGGAAATCTTTGAGGAAATCCTTAACCTGGAAAACCTTAAGCATTTGGCAGAAATCATCACAACTGAGATAGCAGCGGAATTAATGCACGCTAGTTTTATGACTGAGCAACTAGAGCTTACTGAGAAGCAAAAGGAAAAGCTTGGTACTTCAATCGAAATGATAGTTGATAAATCAAAGAACACTTACATAGCTGGAATCAACAAAGAGGATAGAACAAAAGAGCAAGCAACCACAATCAATTATGCTTTGCATAAAGTTCTTGAGCAGATGCTTAGTGGTATTGGTCAAGAGGTAAACCGTGGTGCTTTGATTAACTGTGTAGCCGTTGCTGCTGATACTAAACTTAAAGACCACAATAAGATTGAGTTAAACCATAGTAAACATGCAGGCGATGTGACTATCCCTACACGTGGTTTATTCATCTCTACTAATTGCATTGATGTTATTGAGAAAAGTATTAATGACCCATTGCAACCAATTATTGACCAATTAGATCAATTCTAGATAACAAACAAAATGAGGAACAAGATGGTTAGAAAAGTAACCGACATTGATAAAATGTTTGGTAGGCACATTGATAATGTAAGAAGAGAGCATAAATTAACACGTAGGCAAATCTCTGCAAAAGTCACTGTGTCTCACCAACAAATCCAAAAGTATGAGACTGCTGAAAATCGTATCACGGTCTCAATGCTTTATGAGATTGCACAGGCTTTAGGGGTTAGTATTATTGACCTAATACCACATGAATTGAGGAAGTGATGCTAAAATTTGTAGTTATAGGAGCAATCATCATAGTTTTATTTTTTGGATTTTTAAATCTAAGAGCAATAGAATTAGAAAGAATGTGTATAACTTACATAGCGGTAGGTCTTCAAAATGATAAATGCGAGGGCTTTAATAATAACCAACCGAAGGAGTACAATGACAAAAGAAGAGTTATTGCTTAGTGGTTTAAGAGCTGGGATTGAGTTGCAGAAAAGAGATTTAACTGTAACTGAAAAAGAGGCTAAGGTGAAAACCATAACCAACGATCTACAAATTGACGGTGAATCTCCGACACTCACTGAGGATTTGGCAGACATGGTATTAGACATCCTTGAGATTGCATCATGTTCAGGTATTAATCTACATGGTACAGTGCTTCAAAGAATTTCAGAACGTAATAGAAACAAATAAAGGTAAAATTATGCAAGTAAAATGGAATGATCCAGAGACTAAACTACCAGAAGATAAGCAGGTAGTTCTTATTAAAACCAAGTATCTTCATACCCAGAAGGTTAAAGTTTGTAGGTATGACAAAGACTCTGGTTTTATGGAAAAAGAAAACCCTACTGCAACACATGACCCTAGCCAAGTATGGGGGTGGGTTGAGTTTAATGATACGGATAAAAAGGAATAGTGCTAATAAATCTACCAATAAAACCCCTGTCTGTTAATGAAGCATGGCAGGGTAAGAGGTTTAAGACGGCTAAGTACAAAGCTTATGAGCAAGAATTGATGTACAGACTTAAACCTCTGGTGATTCCTCAGCCACCTTATCAGATTATCTTTGAGTTTGGATTTAGCAATAAAGCTAGTGACTGGGATAATCCAGTTAAACCACTTCAAGATGTGCTACAAAAGAAATACGGATTTAATGATAGAGACATCTACGAGGGAATAGTCCGTAAGGTAGTGGTTAAGAAGGGTGAGGAATTTATCAAGGTAGAAATTAACCACCTCGTCATTTAGAGCACCTTTGATTAATAAACCTTCTATCATTTCTTCACCGCCTTTTCAAATACACCTATACCAAGCATACTACCACCAGCGATAAGGAAAATGTTGATAATACCTAGGGCAGTTGAAGCGTCCTTTGCTCCTGCTACTAAGCTAAATCCAAATAGTATCATTGAGAAAACAATACCAATAGAAAGAAGGATTGAACCCCATAATCTCTTTGAGGACTTGTTGCCTTTAGAGTCTTGTAAATAATTATTTTGCATGATTACCTTTAATTGTTACACGGTGCTTAAACCATCCATAAATGAACTTCTCATCTTTCTCACGTCTTTCAGCAAGAGAAATGTAAAACTCACCTTGTAGGCAGTTAAGCATGTTAAATAAAATGGTCTTACCTTCATTGCCTCTTAGATCAAGGAATGAGGTTAGAGCTAGAATAGTTTGACCTCCTACCGCTCCATCAACTGCGATGTCAGCATAGTAAGACCCACCATTATTAAGAGCGTTTAAGGAGCGTTGCAAGAATTTTGCTGCTCTACCTACGCCCATGTTAATACCAGTATCAGCCAACTCTCTAGCCAGAATTGGTGAAAGCTCACAAACATCATCAAGTTTTAGAGCATCCCAGTATCTATCAGAATAAATCTGAAAGGCTAAATCACGTGATAAATCTTTCATGTCACCTTCATAGCCATACTTACGAGCCACAGCAATAGTGATGCCGTAGTTTGTTTCTCCTCCTGAATCAAGGGGGTCATCAACGTAACCATCTTCTACTTCAATGATGCCGTCAATTATTTCTTTTTTTACGTTTATCATTATGCGCCTAATTTAATTACTAAATACACCAGACCTAGAACACCTGAGATTATACCAATAGAGCCTACAATGTATTTGTATCCGCCCTTTTGTTCTATTTGGTGTTTCTCCATCATCTTTAATAGACCACTGTTTGTGTCCATCTGAGTCTTAATGCCTTCCTCAACCTTATCAATGTATTTGTAAAGCTTATCCTCTGTGCCAGCTTCCTCTTGCTTCTTTAGTGCTTTGTAGTTTTGGAAGTCTTCTTCATCCATTTTATCTTTCTGTAAGGTATGGATGTCATTTGTAAAGCGGTTAATCTTTTCATCTATTGATTGATGTTTAGCAGACAAAGAAGTGAAGTAACCCATGACTGAGGTATTACCTTCAACCATTTGTTTAGAGATTTCTTTTAGGGATGCTGTCACCTGCGTTAGAGAGTTCTTAATGTCCTGCAATTCTTTGCCTTGAGATTTAAAGGATTCCTCAATCCTAGCAATCCTTACCTCAATACTTTCATCAACCATGCTTAAATACCTAATGTTGTTACGGCTGTTGCGCCCCATAATACAAATCCAAATAATAATTCGCCATTTTGCCATCCAGCACCACGCCCTTTATTAAGGACTCTATCGCTGAACTCCATAGCAATTAAATAAACTGGCCCCATTGATAAACCAACAAAACCAAGATAAATGAATGAGCTAGGTAATACCGCTTTTTCAAGAGCTGCAACAAGAGCGAAGCCAACCATCAAAGATACTGACCACATTGCTCCACGTAGAGATAATGCTATGGTGTTACGCAACACTGGGTAGTTCGTGTTATTTAAAACGATCTCATCAATTTGCTCAATCTCTTTTTCATCTTTTACTTTCTTCTCAATCATACCACCTATGTAAGTTCCCCATCCAGGCGCACGACCTAAGAACATCATACCATAAAGGATGAAGAAAGTTGTAAAGCTAAAGTTGTCGAATGAGTAGCCGTTCAAAGCAAAGGTAAATACCACGCCAAAAACAACATCGTTAATAATTTTACTAAATGATTTCCAGAAAGTTTCATCACCATAATTAGCCCAGTTCATTTTCCAAGCTAAATCAGTTAAGCCACCGCCTCTGATTCTGTTAAAGATACATCCAATTATTGCCGCAAATAAATTATAAAGCATAAGTCCTCTTGTATTTGTTAAAGATTGTAAAACAATTATTAATCAAGCTCCACCTCGTATGCAAGAGCTTTCTTGCTTCCGTAAGTGACACTGATTTAATTTCTACCAAACAAACGTCATTACGTTCTACATAATCACTCTCAGTAATAATACCTTTTGTAAATTTAAAATGCTTCCCTTTTGTTACTAAAGAGCAATGACCATAAGGTGAAGCCACTAAAGACACTATTAATCCTGTTAGATTGCCTGGTCTTTTCAAAGCAACAAAACTCTTCTTTTTATCATAAGCTGAGCTTACAAGGGCAAACACTCTGTAAACTGCATTGGCGCATAATGGTATCATAACCAAAAAGATAAAGATGGTAAATCCTAATCTTAGCTCTGCCAGTCTTCCGTAAAAGACCCACTCAGATAAAAAGTTTACCAGCATCACTATTGATACTAACAACGCCACGAAATTAACGATCTTCACCTTCTTATCATAAACATACTGATTAACAGCCAATGATAATAGAATTGGTTGAGTCAGCAAAAAAACATTCCAGACAAAGATTTGCATACTACCCTCAATCTCTTCTATGACGACAAGCTCAGCAAATCTAACTATGAGTAATGTGATTAAATACTTCATCTAGTCAAAGCAGTGTTATTTTGTTTTAAATCATGTAAAGCAGTCGGCACAAATGTACGAGGTTTCTTTTTTTTCTTCTCGGTATTTTGTACTGGTCTGTGCATTTCAATTAATAGTTTTGGTGGCATAATTTAACTCCAATTATTATCGTCAGTAGGGTCAAAAGCTTCAAGCTGTTCATCAGTCATACTATCAAGAGAGGTTTCAAGCTCGTCTGATTTAGTGCGTATGTTTAAGATGAATTGCTCGCAAGTATTAGCTGCGGTAATTGCGGCTAACTCGTCAGCAGTTAGTGTGTAAGTAGTGCTATTCTTCATTGCCACAACTTCCTTATTGTGAATCTTAGAGACCTCAGCATTAAGATTGCGTTGCTTATAGTCTGGGTAAGTAGCAGTTATCCTTTGATAAGCCTGATACTTAATCTCTGTAATGTGTTTAGCTTTTAATTCATCAGTCGTGTATAAAGAGCTTAAATCATTATTTTCAAGCCAAGCCGTCACTTTTTTATACTCACGATTACTTGAATCTTTTGGTACTGAGATTGAATCATTTATTAAATAATTATCACCTAAATCTTTTACTGTTTGAATGTCCATAATTTATCCTTAATTAAAGTTATAATTCTGCACTTGCAGCCCATTGAACAGATAGCAAGTTTGTAATATCTGAACTACCTGGTAGAGAGTAAGTTAGTTTAAACCCCTTCTCGTTATTAGTCTCCACACCACTAGACGAGCAATCAGACCCAGTATCTAAATTTCTTATCTGAGCATTGGCAGCACTAGGGTTGTATAAAGTGACAGTAGGGCTTACCCTCATGGGTTTAGCATAATAATTCTGTTGACAGTGAGAGCTTCCACTTGTGCGACTTTGGAAGAACTCTAAAGCCCCTGTTCTACCTGCACTCTGCGCTGGAACGGTTGCATAATTAAAGCTTTTTTGAAAGAATCTAAGACACTTTTCTAATTCTTGTTCAAAACCTTTATTCTCATAAGGTGTAGCAACCTCACCTTCTTCAAGTTGAATGTCGCCTATGTAAGCTAAATCACCTACGGTTGCATCAGTATCATCACACCATATTAATACTGCCACATTATTTGCAGAAGCTGTATCTATGCTTACATTCTCTATTTTAAATGTTTGAAATGATGTAGTTAATGTTAAATCCGAAGGTGTGTTTTCATAAGTCCAGTTTGTAGCTAAAGTTGGATTAGTACCAGCTCCAGCCCATGTAGCAATAACATCACTAGTAACTGTATCGGCTGTGCTATCCCATGAAATAATAGCAGCCCTCAAAATCTCTAAAGTAACATTAGAACCACCTTTCTTAGCTTTAAATGATAATGAAGCAGTACCACCTATAATCTTAGCTGCATCTTTAGCTTCCAAAATCTGGCAATATGCAAATTGTTTATTAGCAGTTTCTACATCAAATTTAATAGATGAATAAGCACCATTCGGTATTTCTGTAGTTTCTTGGCTTACATCAACAATATCATTACCATCAGATAATAATAACATTCTATCTAGTAAGTAAGTGTCATCACTATTTGCAGGAGTTGTTGATGAATCAAAACTAGTACCTCTTTGTGATACAACACCTTGACCATTAATTATTAAATTCCTATTAGAAGGTAAGTTACTCACGCTCATAGTGCCAGCACCAGTATAGTAAGGTATTTTATCAGCAGCACCAGTTAGTCCAGCAAAGGCATCTAGGTCAGCATCCCAAGCTTGAACGTCAGAACCTATTGCAGTTCCTATTGCTGTTCTTACGGCGGAAGCCCCACCTAAAGCGGTTACTGAGTTATCAAGGTCTGTTTCATCAAGCACAGCTTCCCAAAATGCAGAGACAAGAGTTGCTTCAATATCAGCAGCAGCAAGGTTTTTTGTTTTTCCAGTTGTGCCATCCCAAGCAATAACACGATTGTCAACTGGATCTTCGCCAAATTCTGCACCAGTTAATTCTGAGGATTTTTTAAATTGTATTGTCCTATTTACCTCACCTTTCAACTCTTTAATGTGCATCATCAAAGTATCAAAAGCGTCTTCGTGAGTTTCAGGAGCAAAACGCCCTTGGTTTCTAAGATCAGTGCTTTGCAAATAATCCATCTTAGGCTGAATGGTTATCTTAGAACCGCTTGGTAGTGCATCTCCACTATCAGGATAATCAACCGTGCCTGAGCCTTCTACCGTTGGATTATTCACCGTGTAGTTAGTAGAGAGCACTGTCTCATCACCATTTGCGTCACGGATAATGACCTCAACTTGGCTTGAGCTATTTACCTTGAAAGGAAAAGAGAAATTTGTTGTACTTCCATTTCCTGAATGTGTTATACCGTCATTGACGTTGCTTTGTATTGTCATAATTAAATCCTCAAATAAATTATAGTATTATCATTTTTTTCTTGCAAAGAATAAATCCCTGAAATTGAACTCGTCCTCCTCGCCAGTTGCATAATCGTAAAGATACTCGCCCGTAATCCACATTTGCCTACCTGGTAACTGACCCCAGTAACCAACAGCCAAAGCAGCGTCTTTTACATCGCTTCTCTTAACTTCCTCACCTATTGCTAGTTTGTAAGGAATGTCAAAAGCACCAGCAGTTTTCTCAAAAGCATCAAAAGCTGGTGATGCGTTGTAACCATACTTAGACAATACAGCATTTGAAATATCACGCACACCCACTACGGTTGATAGAGGATAAAGTGCGAGATTCTTTGCAGCCCATTCCTCAGGCTCTTCATCTTCATCTGGGCCTCTTCCTGCAATTAACTCAGATAGAATAGCTGGGGCAATCCATAGATACATCATTGATGCAGCAAATCTAGGTATGTCTTTCACACTCTTAGTGGTTTGACCACGCTTACGGAATAAATTATAAAGCACGTTGAAGTATGAATAAAACATTGTAAAGATTCTATGGTATTCTGCACCAGTTTGAATCACTGCTAAGTCTTTAACTCCACCTGCACTTTGTGACATTCTTACCGTCTTATCAGCGAAGTCTATTGCTTTGAGTTCATTACCTGCTTTAACTCCATCAACGTTACCGTCCATAGCTTTCTCATAAGCAGCCAACCATGTAGGTACTGCAACCCCCATGTCCATTAGTCCAGTGAAATAAAAGAATGATTGTTGAACCTCATAGAGTGGGCCTTTTAAAGTTACCTTCTTCAATGCGTCTCTTACATCACGATCATAAGTCTTCTGACGGTTCTGCATCATAGTTGATCTTTCCATGACGAACTCAACTTTGTTCTTCATGTCTAAAGGATTTCCATAAAACTTTTTCAAGCCTTTAAATCCATACTTTTCACCAAGCAAATCAACTGATTGCAAATAACCCAAAGGCTGTACTATTGCAGTGGTAACTTTCCACCCCATGTTTACTACGGTTGCACCTACTCTGGCACGACCCATAATACCCTCAAGCTGACCGGCTGGCTCACGTCTATCATTGGCAATGTTTCTTAACCAAGGTCTGATCTGTTTGTACATCTCCTTTCCAGCAGCACGCTCAATCATGTCACGTACTTTAGGATTACGAGTAAGACGGTCAACATCCATAATTGCTTTACGGTGGCTAATGTCGTGAATAGTGTTGGTGATGTGTTCTGTCATCACACCTAAATCTAACTTAACCTTTTGACCAGCAGAGCCAACACGTTCTTTTAAGTGACCTTGTTTTGTTTGTGGGCGTATCCAGTTGCTTCCAAATAACTCTTGTGTTGATTCTTTTTGCTCACGCTTAAATGCTGTAAAGCTCCACTCAGGGTCATACTTTAATGGATAGTATCCACCTTTAAATGTACCATGTTTAGTGTTGATTGGCGATGCGTCAACTTTTGGAGGAGCAATACCTGTAACGTCTTTGTGAAGTTGTTGAGATGCAGGCCATAATTCATCTATGGTATCCCAGATTTCTTGTACTAACAGCCAGTCTTTCTTTTCAAGGTTATCAAGGATTTCTCTAACCTGTGCATCACTCCATCCATAACCATCTCTTATTGCTTGGCGGTTTCCTTCATTACCCCAGTTTAAAGCTAGAGAAATAATAGATGCTTTGTTGAATGATTTATTAACACCTTCCACCTTAACCTTATCCACATACCACTTAGCTCTCTCAACACGACTGTAATTATCAGCGAAAGCAGCATTTAATCTTTTGGTGGTTTTAGCCATAAGTTCTTGCTCTGCATTTTCAGCATCAGCAATAGGCTTAAATAGAGACTCCCATACTGGGCCTAAATCTTTATTACCGTCTAACTGTTCAAATAAGAACTCCATTTTAGTATGAGCAGCAAAGTATTTATCAGTACCTTTCTTAATGTTGGCAGTGAATGAAGGCGCAAAGTCTGGGGCGAGTTCTTTTAGCTTATTGTTTTTCTCAATGCTTCCAGTGATGCTATCAACCACTTCACCAAACTCTCTAGCATCTTTACTGGCTATTAGTTTATTTTTTGTTCTAGCAAGATGTTCAATGTTTCTTACGGTATCCTCTAAGGCAAATAACTCCTCAGTAGGCATAACCTTGTAAGATTTACGGTAAGCTTCATCTTCTAGCCTTTCATCAATAACAACATCATTACCTTCTTCTCTTTGCTTCTCAATCCATTTAGTGAGCGATTCTCTTTTTTTGATAGCTTTAATGGTGATGGATTTACGGAAGTCAAACCTTTCTAGCAATGAGTCAATCTGCTCTAGGTAGTTACCTCTAGCTTTACCAAGTCTCTCACGTGTTGATTTCTTGTTAAACTTATTCATGTATTTAACAGTCTTCTCTACGTGTTCCTGAGCTTTTCTACCTTCAATAAATAAATGGTGGTTGAATAATTGTTTACGCTTCTCTTCTACTGCTAAGGCAAAATTACCATCAGCAACGGCTTGTTGTGCATTTTTAGCAGCACGAACCTCAGCACTAGCATACTTACCTAATCTAATGTCTTTTACCAAAGTCTCAGAGATAAACCTTTGAGCAGCAAGTTTAGCTATTTGTTGTGGTGACTTTAACTCTTGACCAGTTCTTTTACTTAATGCTTTCAATTCAGTAGCTAGGAATTTGGCACGTGAATCATTCTTGATTGATTTAGCAGCCTCCTCCTCAATGCTTCCATCATTTAAGATGTCACCATGTCTTTCCTTCATTATCTGCTCTGTCCTTTCGTTTATTTGAGCAGTCAGGTTATTAACATTCCATAGGGATTTAATCAAAGCATCACCGCTATCAAAACCAAAGATTTCAGCTAAGGTATCAGGGTGAACACCTCCTCTTTTGTGTAATGGTGGTACAGCTTTTGGTAGCAATTTAAACACCTCTTTGCCGTAAGTATCCTCAAGAGTTTTGGTATCAAGTTTTAATCCTTGTAAGTCTTTTGGCAAATCACGGTCAAATAACTCACCTTTTTGCAGATAGTATAGAGCTTGATTAACTGGTTGTTGCATCAAATCTTTTTCTGCTTGCTCACGCACTTTAGCCTTTTCATCTTTGTAAGTCTTAAGCCTTTCACGTTTAATCTCGTTCATTAACTTTTTCATCAAGTCATTCTCAGACTCAAATGTAGCACGCTCAGCACTCTTCAAATAATCCTGATACTCAGCCTCAGTCATTCCAGCTAAGTCTTTTGTCAGCAGTGGGGCATAATTATTCAATTCCTCAGCAGTCTTGATTTGCTCCTCAGTTGCAAGCATACGATCAAATACTCCACGTATCTCATCGCTAAGCTCTACATCTAAGTTTCTTAACTGACGGTAGATATTAACTAGCCATTGACGGAATCTACGAAATGCGTTTTGTAATTCTACTGATGGTGCTTTACCTTCAAAAGCATAAGCTTCAAATGCTCTTGCAAATTTCTCATGTTGCTCTGTACCAATTTGTGATACATCATCAACCTCTAGGAAGTCTAAGATTGCTTTGTAGTCGTTCTTTATGTCAGCAGTTGCATTATCAGAGTTATTCAATTCACCCATTGCCTCAAGGAAGAAATGCCCTGATTCATGCAAGAATGTTGAAAGGTCAGCTTTTTCAAATAGTTTAATTACCTTCTCACCCTGATCTGTTAGAGTGAATGAGCCACGCTTTTTCTCGTTTTCTTGGAAAAATAACTTTTCAAACTTACCTATTGCCTCAGTTCTACTTTGCTTATCTCCTTTAGTGTAACGCTTAATATTAGTCACACCATTATCTTTTAGGATTTTTACAGCCTCGTTATATTCTTTACCTTTAGGAACTACTGCACCACTAAACTCACTAAGCCCTACTGCTCTTTGGAGTTTCGCCTCAAAGTATTCTGTTGGGAAGTCCTCAAGCTTTTTAAGGAAGCCAGCAACCTCATTAATATCATCTTGAGTATAATTCTCATAATATTCTTCAAATACTCTTGGCACACCAATCTCCGCAGCTTCTTTTAAGTGTTCAGAAAAAGCATCTAAAAATCCAAAAGTGTCACTCTTGCTTTGGACTTTTTCCTTCATCTTATTAGCAAGCTCAACAAACTCATCATCAATCTCAGTCTTTAAAGCCTCAAATTGTTTTTCAGTGATTAGTTTGTTTTTACTCTTCTTAATGTCTTTGATAGACTTGAACTGCTTAGTGAATACTGCTCTTATACTACCTACACCATAGTTAAATCCTTCAGCATCATTAAGCCCTCTCTTCATCAAACGTACTACATTCTCTATATTGTGAGATAAATAACGCTTGCGATTATTAGTAAAGCCATCAAAGATTTTTTCTCTTGCTATAACTTTACGCTCTAAATCATCAAGGAAGTCTTGATACTCAGGGAACTTCATTGCCGCATCTATATAAGCCTGAGAAGTTTTGTAGTGGCTTAAATCACTGGTATCATTTTTAACTCTTGGAACTGGTTTGCCAGTAGCATTTAAGAACCTTAAAGCAAAACCACCATTACGGCTAAGGCTTTTTAATCTTTGGTTTAGGTTAGGATTTTCAGCAGGGTCATAAGCTTTATCAGCTTCACTATTAATAAAATCAGTGAACTCTTCAGGGAATTTTTCTGCGGCTGCTAGATATGCTTTTTCTTGTGCAGGAGTTACTTTATTGCCATAGCTTTGAGGTTTAGGAACTCTTTTGCCATTTTCTTTTAAGAACTTTAACGCAACTGCACCACTATCTTCTAAAGCTCTACGCCCTCTATCTTCAATAGCATTAGCATCAAAGTAAGCGTGTTCACCATTCAAGTCTTTCATGATGCTATCCATCTCACGACCAAGCTCTCTAAAATCTACTTCATAGTTAATAGAAGGGTAGCGAGGGGAATAAATATCAGCACCAAATACTTTACTGGTTTTAGTTTTTGGGTCAATTAGCTTAGCATCACCAAGTAGAGTAATTTCTCCAAAGCTATTCATAGCCTGATCTTTCTTGGTAATAGCTAAACTTGGCACTGGTAAACCACCAATCTTATCAACATTCTTTAGATTTTCTAGTGAAAGATTGTGCTGTGCTACTAGGTCTTTTTCTTCTTGTTGTGATTGAAATAATATACGTGGGTCAGACGTGCTAAATGTACCACGGTTAAATACTGATTTAACTTGCTCAGGCTTGAAAGCTATAAAGTGTTTAGTGTTTTCATCTACGCCAGCCATAGCCTGTCCAAACTCACGCTCAGTACCAAACTTTTTATTTACAGTGCTATCAATAATTCCATCAAATCCTAGATTCTCAAATAACTGCCTGATGATTTCATTACCCATCAAATTACCATTTTCATCAGTGGCAAATTGTAAGCCTTCGCTCATCTTCATTTTTTCCACCATCTCAGAGACACTCATGCCATCATCAAGTCCTGACTCTGTCAAGTCGGTTATAACTTGCTCAGCATTAAACTCTTCAAATTGACCATCCATGTTACGAAGCTCAAGGATTGCATCAACCATCAAGCCAGTTTCATCTATGATGTCTCCTGTCTCTTCGTCAAACTCAATGTTGTAATCAAAGAAGGTTTCATTTTCACCGCCTACATTTACAGGGTTTTGCATAGAAACATAGACTGGCATAGTGTTGCCTTCGTTCTCTGCTAGCTCTGCTCTTAGATCAATTCTTTGTGTTAAGTCTGGGCCAAATCCTGCATAGTTATTAGCAATGTCTTCAACGTTATTACTGAAATAAATACCTGCTCCGAAATCACTCTCAGGGTTAGATTTACTGGGGTCAAAAGCTTCTATGTTCTGTGTGCTTCCATGATAAACCACTAAAGGCTTGCCATCTTCATCCAATACTTGAGAGCTACCAAACCACTCTTTAAATTCTTTACTATCTAACTTAGGTGCTACTAAGTCTTTTTCTTCTTGTTGTGATTGAAAAAAGATATTTGGATTCTTCGCACTAAAAGCTCCTTTGTTATCAACTGATTTAATCTGTGTTGGCTCAAATATAATATAATCATCGTCAAGTTTAACCCCATCATAACCTTGCTGAATTAACTGGTCGTATGTAAATTTATCATACTCATCCCATCCAGCTAGATTTTTTGCTGATAAATACACCTCTTTAATAATTGGTTGACCTTGAATAGATGCCCCTGATTCTCCTTGCTCTATTTTACTTTTATCTTCTGTAAACCAAAAAGCACCATCAAAAGACTTATCTTTGTTAAATTCAGAAAATTGTTCATTTGTTCCATGATAAACCACTAAAGGATTACCTTGCTCATCAACAACTTGCGAATCACCAAACCACTCTTTAAAAGCTTCACTGTCAATCTTTGGTGCTACTTGGAAGAACTCACCACCTGATTGATTAACTCCCTTCTCATAATTAGCAATAATCTCTTTAATCTCATCGTTTGTTTGAGTCTCAGGATCAATACCAAGTTCA
>Ga0080013_1002764_pt1 | contig 19854 bp, 28 predicted proteins | sample ETNvirenome_6_85_FD_69236 | JGI IMG/M metagenome (GOLD analysis project Ga0080013, IMG submission 69236) | Marine viral communities from the Pacific Ocean - ETNP_6_85 (SPADES assembly) (version 2) | ecosystem: Environmental > Aquatic > Marine > Oceanic | place: Pacific Ocean | collected 2013-06-19 | reverse complement strand
TTCCCAAGAATCGATTTGGGAGAACTTTTCTATCTCACATGTATTATCTATTATATACGATTTGAAGATTTTGTCAAGAGAAAAATCATATTTTATTTTCCCTCTCACTTTTCTCTCGAAATAACAGTCCTTTGCAAGCTCTTTAAAATTATCCCTAGCCGCTTTCCAATCATCAGGTCCGAAAGAAAACGGAAGCATTAGTCCGTCTTTCACAGTTTTTCCCTTATAAGAGGTGCAGAAATTCCGATCTGAAGAGATCGCTTTTCTATGTTCTCTCAAGTTCTTTGAAGAATAAACTCCCCATGGAAAAGATACAAAGTATTTATCTGGTGTAACCCACTTGCTCAACTTAGCGGAAACAAGGAAAGCAGAGAGCGCACCATACAGCACACTCCAAGATAGGCAATCTCTCTTATCCCGATCATTAGGGTGTATTGGAACATAATAGATCTGAATAGGCATCTGAACACGTCCGGGATACTTCGAAAGAGTGTTGAGCCTGATCGGATCTGTTGTCTTCTCTCCCAACCTTTTCTTGATGATTGGTTGCATATCTTTGTGGCAAATAATCCATATTGTTTCACAGCCCACATAAGCGCACTCAGCGACTGCTCTCTCAACTGCTAGGTAATTCTTAGCAATTGGAGTTAGGCAGTCATCCCAAGGGGATCCAAAATCATATGGTGGCTTCGCTATTGGTATTATTCCAGCTAGGTGGAATGAATGTTCCGATGAAAACGGCTTCTGCTCGTTCATCTATCACCTCATCATAATAAGAATTATAAAACTTTATATTCTCTGGTGTCTCTACTTTATATCTGGAGACTTCAATCTTTTCTCTCTTCACTATTTCAAACTTTGGATTTAGGCGAAACACTCTATCACCTTCATAGCGATTGATCTTTCCTCTGAAACCGTGCTCTTTTAGAACTTGCTTGAACTTTAGAAACATCAAGCTATCACTCAAGTCCGGATCATTTATCTCGTCCTCGGCCATATAAGAAACAATCACAGCTTCTTTGAAACCCTTGTTCATCATTGGGCTCTGAAAGAAATGGACATCACACAAGAGCCTTTCGCCGATATGGAGATCTTCCCTGTCGTGCTTCCCCCCTGTTTTAAAGACAGTCCAATCCAAAACTTTATAAAAAGTATTCTTTTCTTCAACTTTAAAACCTTCGCAATCAAGATTTATAAAATCGAACACATATAGATTTTTAAACTTTATTTGTTTCTTTTCGTATCCATTGAAGAAAGATAGGACATCCTCTTCAATTGAGATTGATAAGGCTGGATTGTGGTTGATGGCTTTTCCTTCGAGGTAGAGATTGAATCCGATCTCTTTCTTAGTATCCCCAACATTCCCATCAAAGAAGAAGTATTTCTTTTCCTCTGTAATAAGAATATGGAAATCATTTTCTAAACAAAATTGAAAAGCGGAAGCCGTTGAGCCGATAACTAAATCATCTATTGTTATCATAAGCCATGACCGTTAGTGGATATAGATGACTTGCTATTTCTTTACAAGCCTTGGCAACTTGCTGGATTTCCCACTGCGCTCCATCATGAGTTCTCAAGTTTATAAACTTTAGCAGGTTGTTTAGGTTCACCGTTCCATAATATTCAGTATACATATTTTGAGGAAGGATTCCTCTGGCTTGCTCTCGACAAACACCGGCATCCAAAAGCTCATCAAAGAGTTTCAAAGCTCTCTTGTGATGATGCCTTATCATCCAATCTGCGAAGATGTGAGTTTGATGTTCCTGTGAATAAACTTTCGGATTTATCTTGCTCTCAATATCACTAGCCTGCCTATTACTCTTGTGTTGAGTTCTAAACATCTCTGGTTCATAAAACTCGATATTGAAATCAGTATATCTTCTGCTGATCTCGTTATAACTCCAAGTCCTGTGTCTATGATGTTGCGACCGGATATATAATGGAACTTTAAATCTAAATGTTATAGAGCAGTGTTCTAAGGTAGATGTGTGCTTATGCTTTATAAGATAGTTTATTAACTTTTTATCTTTTTCTTCAAGCTGTTCTTTGTGCTTTCCGAACGATACCCTTGCAGAGTTAACCACAGTAAGATCAGTACCGACATGTTGCACATACTCAACAGCACCAATGCCATCGTCATATAATTCAATCCTTTTTTGCATAATACGATTCCCTAAATAGTATTTTAGTTTCTTATTGTCTTAGTTTTTCTTGAAGTTTTTTCACTGATGCGTCGATTGACTCTAAATCAGCTATTTTGACGTGATCACTTCGAACTGGCTGGTAGATTTGATAATCTTTTCCCCTCTCTCCCATAAGTTCTTTTCTGTATTGCTGAGAACCTTCGTAAGCTTCATCATCGATCCAATCAATGTTGTAGTATTTCCACCTATCTTTTCTTAAGATACCCTTAATAATTCCCCAACGGAGAATTCCTCCCCATGCCTGCCAAACTGCTTTTCCTATGTCCCTGTTCATTTTTCCTCCTGTTTTTCTAAAGTTACTTCTATTGGTTCGAACCACGCAACAGCCTTAAAGCCTCCGGTATAATAATAAGCCCCTTTGTATCCATCTGCTATAATTAACCTCAAAAACGTGTTCATGTCGTCACCCCTTCTCAAAGGAGAATCGACCGTCCCGTGCCAAAATCGCGAGTTCTCTGCTTGTCTATCTTCCCTAACTTTTAGGGCAAATTCTTTTTCGTCTATAATCAAATTATAAATATCGGATGTGCTGACCTCTACGGTATAAAGCGGCCCTTTTACTATACTTTCTCTCTGAGCGGGATCTAAATAAAAGAAAACCCTAGGAACACGAGAAGCTTCGTATTCCCTGCGAGAATAAGACTGCGGTTTGTCTAAACCTTTTTGAGGATCTAACACAACACTGTCCGGTATTGGTTTTCTCCAGCAAAGACGACCACAAAAATGATGTAGCTTTACGGTAGGTTCGAATAACTCCGGAGGGTTTACTCTTGGATCCGACAGATCTTCCTCGTGCTCTTTTAAAAACTTATTCCAATTTTCAAAAATCTTCTGCATTATTTTTGTTCCTTATTATTGACCAGCTTCAAAATACGATCGATCTCTCTAAGATAATATTGCTTTTTTACAGCGCCCATGAAACTACCGGCCCTAGAGCCGGCTACATCATCTCTAAGGGCTTCCAACTCTTCGGGCGACATATCTTTTAAAGTTTTTAAATCAATGTTCATTATTTCATTCTATAAAAAGTTTCACCATACCTCTTGACTGCCTCTTGCATGCCGTTGGGAGGCTTGGGAATATAATAAACCCTTTCATAATTCTCCGGTATATGACTGTATCTTCTTTGTGTTCCCTTGGCTAACTGTGTATAGAAAATTTGATCCAAATCCTCTACCGTGAGATCCGCAAATTCAATATCAACTTCTCCATTTCTGGTGAGGTAATATGCTTTAGGATCAACTGCATTGGGTGGCTTGTACAGGATACTATCTTGGTTAAACTGATTGGCTATGTCTAGACCTAGCTGCCTCAGTTCTTCAGGGTTCCTTCTTTTATCACCTTTTCGAGAATGAACAACAAAAGATCTTTCCGGGAATTCTGTATCAACCAAAACAGGATCACCAGTTTCTGGATCGATCACTGGCTCGCCGGTTTCTGGATCGGTCAACTTTTCTTTGAAACCTCCCAGTGTCGGGACGTACCCAAAGCCAGAACGCCTCAGTACTTGCTTTAATTTATTTCTATTCTCGCGATTGAGTTGTTCTTGCCGAGCCACTTGTTCTTCTGAACATTTTTTAACACCAGACTCGGCTTCGCAAGATCGATCGGCCGAAACAATTATAAACCCATCTTCCATGTATGTGGTAACAAGTCGGTAAATGCTAGTCTCAGATAAAAGTTGCCACTCTCTTCTAATTTCTTCTCCAAGTTGTTCTTTCCTATGCTGTCTAGACCAGTATTCTTTCTCCTTCGAAGTCAGCACGTCTTCCATCAAAGAAGTGTTCTGATGTACTTTCGAAATCTCCTCTCTGATGATTTCTCTAAGCCTTTCTTGCTTGATTTTCATATGAAAATGCTCCTTTTTTATTTTATAACTCCTAATAAATAGTTTTCTTGAATGATATAAACTTCTTTTTCGAAAACTTTGATCTTCTTAAGCATATGTCTCTCAACTACTGCCAGTTGCCCTCTGGGAATACGACAAGAACAATCTGGCGCTGTGTCTTTAACTCTCACCACAACATATGGATCTTCCTGTGCTTGAAAACCTTCTGGAAGAAGGACTGCTGATTCTTTCTTTTCCTCTTCTTCGTAAAGATCAACCCAAAGATGCCTATTCAACGGTTCAAAGTGCTTCATTTCTTCTTAACCTCTTCCAATCTTTCTGTAGCGATTTTAAAATACTCTTCATCTAATTCAATACCAATAAACTTCCTCTTGTTCAACATAGCCGATACGCCGGTAGTTCCGGATCCCATGCAACAGTCCAAAACGACATCTCCCTCTTTACTGTAAGCTTTGACTATATAATCCATTAATTCAACTGGTTTTTGTGTTGGATGGCCGCCTTTGTTTCTGGGATTTGAAATTGTAATTACACTCTGCGCATGACGATAACCTTCGTTTTCTTTAATAACATTATCTTTTTGTTCACCGTAACTAGCTTTATATTTTTTAAGCTTTCTGTGCATCTTATATGGCTCACCTTTTGTTTTTTGCTCATTATATGTTGGCTTGGGCTTTCCGAACACTAAAATATGTTCATGATGCCTCATTGGTTGTCTCCTAACGTTCAACTGCCCTGATCCTATTGTTTTGTGCCAAATTAAATCATACTTAAATTTTAGTTTTTTACAAAACTCTTTATTCGATATTATTAAAGAAGTTGTAAATGGTTGCGTAGCTGTTAAAACAACTGTTCCACTTGGCTTTAAAATCTTTTCAAAAGTTTTCCACATTTGTTCTAAGTCTAAAACAGTGTCCCATCGATTATTTGTAACCCCATATGGCAAATCAACCGCTATTAAATCAATGTTTTGAAATTTATTTGCTCGCATAATTTCAAAACATTCCCCATGATAAATCTTATATTGTTCCTCTTGTTGCATATATATCCTCCAATCCTTCTCTAGTAATTTCAAATCTCTCGAGGCTTTTCCACAGAGCGTCACCTATTTTTGGCCTTAAAGCATATTCTTTATTTTTATTTTCTTTGGTGGCCTCTTTTGTACCATGAGCTAACCCGCCATGTTTTTTGATAAGCTTTTTCATTTCACTGCTTGGTATATAAAAATTGCGAAGAGAATTTTCTTGTGTCAAAACTTCAAGTACATAATCAACATTTTGCCATAGTCTTATTTGAACAAAATTAGTCTTTCCTGTTTCAATATTTGCAGCGCTAAATTTAAACTCAAAGTGCTTAGTCCCAATTTTCTGTTTAAAGTCGCCCTTGTCCAAGCCGGGTGGAACGCTTTTTATTGATTTATCAAAATGGTGTGTATGCAATTTTTGCATTGCTGGGCCATATGTCTGAGGCTTAACAAGCCTAATTAACCCTAAGTTTTGCTTCTTGGTATAACACTCGTTATGAAATATTTCAAAATCTATGTTCTTTGCTTTCATAGATTTTGAAAAATTACTTTGGAATTTAAGAATTTCATCAATAGTTTCCGGTTTTATAGAATTTAAAATCACTATAATATTCCTCCTCTGTTAAATTGTATTTATAGTATATCAAACCAGAATAGGTTTGTCAAGAACTTTTTTTATAAACAAGATAAATATCTTTCACCACGATCACAAAGGATCGTAACTACAATTCCATCTGGATTGTTTTCTTCAATCCATTTTTCAGCCGCAAGAACATTTGCACCCGAAGAAATGCCAACTAATAGTCCATGCTCTATTGCCAACCGTCTTGATCTTTCTTTTGCTTCTTCAGTTGTGATCTCTATTATACCATGAATTTTCTTTTTGTCAACTAAAAAATCTTCTCCATCGTTAACACCTTGGATTCCATGGTCTTTTGCAGACTCTGCTGGTTGCATCAAAATGATCTTTGTATCTGGATAGTATTTTTGAAACGCCCTTTGGACTCCCATTATGGTTCCCCCGGTACCTGCACCGGAGACAAAAGCATCTATTTTGCGAAACAGGGTGCCGGCCATAATTTCTCGCGCTGTTGTCCTTTCGTGGCATTCTATATTACCTTTGTTGCTGAACTGTTTTGGTGCGAAGTGATTTTTATTTTCCTCGCAGATTACATCTCTCAAAGAAATTGCTCCTGCGAAATCACTTGCCCCAACTTCAATAATCTCTGCACCATAAGCTCTCATCATCTGCTTCCGCTCTTCGCTCATATTGAAAGGCATTACAATCTTTACTTTATAGCCCTTCACAGCCCCAAGCATCGCAAAGGCAATTCCCGTGTTTCCGGAAGAGGCCTCAACGATTGTATCTCCGGGGCTTATTTCGCCCCTGCTTTCTGCCTTTTTTAAAAGATAAAGAGCCATACGATCCTTGATCGATCCTGTTGGATTGTAGGTTTCGAGCTTGGCGAACAAGTTATTTGAAAGGGATACCAGTGGAGTTTTCCCAATTATACGATCTAGATCAGAATTAGATAACTTCACAAGCTCCGCCCCCACAGGCAATCTCGCCCTTCAAGTCCGTATTATCTTCTTCTTCCTTGATCTTCGAAAGATCAACTTCTTTGAGGGATTCCATCATGCGATCATAAGTTTCTTCATCACAATCTTCAAAGGGAGACTGGACATATGCCCCACCATCAAACGGAAGCACAGCCAAACCGTTATAATGTCTTCGGTTGCCCCACATCCATTTTCCAACTTTATCCCATTCATCGTCCTTGACAGAAACAGTCGCAGACACGTTGTGCCTATTTTGCCCTGTAGTATGCCCTCCCTTGACCCATTCCCTACTAAACCGCTTTACCCTCCTTAGCATTTGAAAAACACTCTCAGAACGTGTTGTAGAGCCTTCTGGCGCTTTCTGTGGAACGCTAATGATTGCCTGAAGGTGTGGCTTGAAATAATCGTCCTCAATCAGTTCTGGATGTCTTTCTGCGAGGTATCTGTAGATTGCTTCATTTTTTCCCACACGAACACGACGAATATAATAATCGCTATGCCAAGCATGAATACCAGAGCTACTCCCAACAATGATGCTTGCAGTTCCCTCTGGCTTAATACAAGTAGCTCTTGCTGCTTTATTGATTCCAATAAGAGTGGAGACACGTTCATTTTCCTCCTTTACGACCTTTGCGGCCGCTTTAAGATCTAATTTTAAAACTTTTCCAGAACAGATGCCTGTCATTGATACTCCAATAAGAGCATCTTTTTCTGTTGTTCTCGACCATATATCTCGAAGATAATGGAAGTTTGTATAAGACGCTTGAAGCGTTCCGATGAAAGCGGCTGATTTCACTCTTGCTTCCAGTTCTTCTTGGCTTTCCACATCACTTACATTAACAGTTGTAAGGTTGCAAAATTGAAAAGGTCGCAAACCAATTTCACAGCAAGGATTGGTTCCCCAGTCTTGATTGTTTGTAAAGTAGATCCCCGGTTCTCCGGAGCCTCCTGCTTGAACTTTTGTCCAAAACTCTTTAAACTCTTCCTCTTCAATTCTGTGACGAAGAACAACTGCGCTGTTGTTTGCTCTGGCTCTTTGAGGATTCTTCTCCCACCATCTTCCAAACTTGCAGGACATCATTTCAATGTCATCGAAAGAAAACAAAGAGATCAAAGCAGCCCTTCTAATACCGCCGGCGAGGACAGCATCTGCGATATAGCAGATCATGTCATGAACTTCCTTAGAAGAAAGTTTGTCACCTGTTTCCTTGGCATCCAAAATCTTTCGAAGGTTATGAATGCAATCCATCAGAGGCTGTGGGCCGGGAGCTTTTCCTCCGGAAGTCATGAGCCTTTCGCCTTTTAATCTAATGTCAGAGAAATCAAACTGTATCGTAGAGGTTCCTTGAAAATAAGACTTCACAAGATGCTTAACGGCATCGGCCCAACCCTCGATGGAATCTCCGATCAAGTATCTCCGATTACGAAGAGAAGGTTTTTTGATCTCTGGAAGCTTTTCAACGTGATTGTTCTGAACTGAATAACCTACGCCTGTACCACCCAAGAGAAGAAACATAACTTCTGAAAATGCCCTCCAATCATCTATCGGAAGATAGGCACAGTTGAAAACTCTTGAAGGGTTTACTTCAATCGGTTTTCCTGCGAACTGCATTGAACGCATCGAAGGTAGGACTTTTTTGTCATACACAAATTTATAAACCTTTGCAATTTCGCCTGCAAGATTTTTAAACTTCTTTGTATGCATTTTTTGATTTCGCCCAACTGTCTCCATCCACACTTCACGCCTTTTTTTCTTAGGAAGATAACGGGCATACTTCATATGATGAGTAATTTCTGATAAAATTTTACTGGCTAATTCCATGTCTCTCTTCCCTCTATTGATCTTTGAATAATTTATATCTCTCTTTTAAAAACTCTTCTTGTTTCTTTGCTGCCTTATCCAATACGTCTCTTGGATCTTGGCCAGAATCGTCCACAATCTTAATACACACGTTTGCTGTGTCCATGAAAATGGGGTAGACAATTCCATCAATCCCATTCCTATTTTTTGCAATAAAAATTCTCCCTGTATTTCCTTGTTTATCATCGACTGTTCTTGATAAAGAGAAAATAAAGTCGGCAACAAAGCACTTGTTAAATGCTTCCGAGATGGCCTCCATCGTAATAACTTCGGCATTCAATCCGCTTCTATTAGTTTGGGATGCTGTCCAGAGACAACACTTGTTAATCTTGGCCAAGCCTCTGAGTTCTTCATAAGTCTCTTCTAATTCTTGCCTCTTTTCCCTCTGTGTTCTTGCCGGCTTCAGAAGATCCGCATAATCCACGGCAATCAAATCCGGCTCTATTCCTCTATTCTTTAATCTTGCCAAGTGATTCTTGATTGTTTCTGTTGAAGCATGCTTTGTTGGATATTCCTTCACAATCAAAGTGCCATCTATTCCCTTAACTTTTTCCAATATAACATCTTTAAAGTCCAAAAGATTATTTAGCGGTATACCTGTTAAACATGAATCAAATCTTGAAGCCACAACAGTATCTTCTAGTTCCAGAGTATAATATACAACTGTTTTCCCAGCCTTAAGAGCTTGTGTGGCCAAATGAACTAAGGCCATGGATTTTCCTGCTCCTGTTGGAGCAATAACAACACCAAGTTCTCCCTTTCCTAATCCTCCTCCCATTATCCTGTCAATTGGAACCCATCCAGTTGAAGATGCAAAGCGTTGTTTTAATTGGAATCGTCTTTCGAAATCTTTCAAATAGTCGTAACCAAAATCATTACTATTTCCCAACTTTAATGCTTCATTGATAACTCTACTGATCTCTTCAAAAGAAGATGAATGAAGCAGTTTTGCTGACTTAATCATCGCTTCTTTGAGATTTTGCTTACGACAAAAATCTAGTGATTTCTTCTTTACATAATCATCACTTTCGAAATCTGGAGCCGTACTGATAATTTTAGAAAAGAACTCTCTAACCTGCTTTTTGACAGCTTCGTTTTCCTCCTCTATTCCTGCTCTTAGGATGGTTGCGAAGATCTCTCGACTAGGGTGAGATCCGAACTCCTGCTTGTACTCGTATATCTCACTCGAAAAAAGCTGGAGATATTTTAATTCGAAAAATTCCGTCTTCAATACTTCGCCAATCTGGTCGGCAAAGGTTCGATCGTCCAAGACGATCCTACACAAATTCTCTTGGAAATTTTTCCCAAATCTGGAAAAATCTATCCTACTGTGTGTTGAACTCATAGTTACTCCTGAAATGATTTTTTTAAAAAGAGATGATATTATAAATAGAATCTTAACACTTTTAGATCTTATTGTCAAGAACTATTTTTCTAAAAATTGCAAAAAGATCTGTCCAATCATAAGCGCCAAAACCATCCGTGATCATCATTTTTATGATACCTGTTTTATTGAATTCCGGCTCCATATCAAAGATTGCGGTTCTTATTTTTTCTTTGTTTTGGGGGGAAATCATTGGAGCGTAGAGTTGCATAAGTTTATAATTTTCTTCAATTAGCTTCTTGTTTTGCAAAATATCCTTATAGGCTTTAACACCTCCTTTATTTTCCTCACAATGGCCAAAAAGTCTATAAAAACATGATGCCCTATCCTCCTCTGCAAAAAAAGGAAATCGTCTAGCAATTGTTTTCAGTCCAACCCCGGAAACTCCTCTTAGGTTGTCTGATTTATCACCTGTTATGGCTCTTGCCAAGGCAAACCAATTGGGACTGATTCCATATTTTTCTGTTACTAAAGATTTGTTTAATATTTCATTTTGAATAGGCCGATATAAAACAGTCGACTGATCACATCTTTGAATGAAATCTTTATCACTGGATACGATAATTTTCCAGTTATCCATTGTAAACATTTCATTGCAGATTTGAGCGATAATATCATCGGCTTCAATACCATCGATCATTATCTGGGATACTGGCATGTTGTTCAGATATTCAAACAATCTTGTTTGTTGCCAAACTTTATTCTTTATATTCTCTTTTTCAGAGAGAAGTTTCACAGATCGGTTTAATCGGATCGGTTTTCTTCCCTCTTTATAATTCTTATCAATCGCTTTCCGTCTTTGTGATCCTCCCGGTCCGTCCCAAACTATAACCAGTTGATCTGGCTTCAGTTCTCTGGAAAGCTTTTGAAGGGAACTTAAAAAGCCTTTCAAACCGCCGATTGGATCTCCGTTGGTTGAAAGGCTTGGATTTACAATGTAATTTCGCAGATAGGTGTTCAGCCCATCAATAATAACAACTCGTTTTTTCATTTTTTCCTCTTGTTTGAAGTTTATGCCCATATTATAGCAAGAATGGAAAGGATTGTCAAGAGGTTTTTTTATTTTTTAGATACTCGCCCATTTGTTCGTATCCTTCCTCGAAAATGTTGTTTGCTTGGATCTCTGAGGTTTTGTTTAGATTGGTTCGATCATGATCGCTTACCAACTCTACAATGTTTGTTTGACTTGGTTTATCTTGATCATGGATTTCGATCTTATTATAAAGAACATTTTGAATGTACTCAATGAGGCCTGTGGTGAAAGTGCTCTCTCTGGATTTCTTTATACGAATTCCAATACAGCACTCGTCTCCTTCTAGCACTGGAAGGGGCGTTGACCATCCGCCATCAACGTATTTGTTCCCTTCGATCTCCACAGGATCAAAGATCAGGGGAATAGAACAGGATGCTCTCAAAACCTTGGGAAGATTTGCTTCTGGTGTCGTAATGGAAGAGAAGAGTATTTGTCTATTTCTTTCAACATTCGCAACATAGATCTCCAACGGAATGATTGCTTCCTTCATCGTATCAAAGAAGATGTGAGAGAAAAGCTTTTCCAAAGGCTCGCCGTTGATCAGTCCCCAGTGACGGAGGAAATGAAGTAGGGAGTACTTTATGACTTTTTTATTATTTTTTGGAAGAGTTTTTGCTATAAATTGTTTTAAATTATCTTTTGTATTTTCTAAAGTTGGCGAAGCCCAAAGTGTTGCGGCTATTGCACCGCCTGATGATCCTCCCACACTTGTAACTTCATAGCCCTCATCTTGAAGCCTACACAGACATCCCAAGTAAATGGGATAAAGAGCGCCGGAACCGCCCATTACAACTTTGATCTTTTTCAAGGAACTCTCCCCTTCAAATAGGTTGATATTACAGACTCCGCCATGCGCATACGCAGTTTTTTGTTTTTATGCCAGTTTTTCCATGAGCCACACGGTGTTGCAATTGTTATAATATAATTTCCAAATCTGCAATTCGTCAAGCCATGATGATGAGCGACATATCCCGGCTTGCAATAAACCTTTGCTTTGGGAAAATACTTCTTAAAAACCTTGGCAAATTTGCCATGTCGCTGTGTCCAACGGCGAAGCTCTTTATCTTTTGATGTGTATAAAATCATCTTTTGTAAATCTTCCAAAGAAGTGCAGTTTGAATTACACTTGGGATTTTTTAGCTTGGCTCGTTTGGCTCGGATGTATTTCTTTCCTAGTCGATAAGGTGCAGAATAATAAAATGTGCCTCGTCTGCCGTATGGTCTGGAAATCCATGTATGTTTCAAGCCTAAGTGTTTTGCAGTAGCGTTGACGTAATCCTGCCCAACCAGATCTACAAGGCTGTCGTAGGCAACATTTGAACTTACGGATAAAGCACGTTTCAACAGTGTTCTAACCGTTCCCCTGTATCTTTTCATTCTGACATATGCTCTTGGATTGATTCCGCTTCTCATAACGGCAATAGCAGGTAATAGCTTGATAGTGGACGCAGGCCAGTAAGATCCTTTTGACGAGCCCCTAACATCTCCTTGAATAACAAGCTTAACAGGTTTTCCCTTCTCTATCTTTGAGAAGAGCATATGCGTTCCGGAAGAGGAAAGAAAGAAAAATAATAAATAACTTTTATAAAACACTTTAAAGCAACTCCCTTTTATAGTAAATAGTTATTAAAATTTCTTATTTTCCACCTGTTCCAAAATAATGCCGCAGTCAAACGCCCCACGCTCAACACGTTTATTGCGACCGGTGTCTTTGAGTTGCTCCTGAGTGATTCCCAGTGATGCGGCATATGCGTTGACCACTTCGATGAGATCGGCAAATTCTTCGGCGCAGGGCTCAACAAGAAGTTCATTCATTTCTTCTTTTAATTTTTCTCTTAAGAAATATTTGTACTCTTCTGGCGTGGCTATATAAGCCACACACGTTTTTCCAGAATCTTTTATAATCTGGGGAATTTTATCTCTTATTAATTTTGGCATATAATCTCCCTATCTCCCTAAAAATCGTCATCTTCGCTATTAAATCCAATAGCGTATCCCATAAAAAAAGACATAACAACCATAAGTAACACAACTAGTGGATTCATTTTCCCTTCTTTTTAATAACTGAGTTCTTTACTACTTTGTAGATTTTTGGCAAACCATATTTTACGGCTATATCAAATTTATTCAGAACACTTGATTTCATTTCAACCCCAACTATTTGGCCCTCTCTAATTACCACCCAGTAGTCAAGCCATTCTTTATGCTTATTTTGGTATTCCCCATGGAAAATCTCCGTGCCCCAATAACCTTCAACATAATCTCCAACTACATACTGTCTATTGTTAAAAACTTTTTCTTCTCCACAAATAAATCGTACATTTATGTTCTTATATCTTGGATTTGTAACATGTGAAAAGATCATAAAAAAGCCCCCCCTGTCTTACTATAATTAGAAAGAAGGAGGGCTTATCTCACTATCCCAGTTCGGAATAAGTCCCAACTGCAAACGAAGCACCGAGTTTTTCTTCCAAAAGCGGAATACTATCTTCGTGATATTCATCAATAACCAAGTAAGTTGTTCCCCAGTCCAAACCACTAAGACCCTGAACATAACCACCTTTGACCCATTCAAAGGACTTGATGCTGGCTTCAATACCATATTCCTCACTTAGTAGTTCAACGATTGTGTCATCATGATTATGCTCTAAATTAAATTCTCCATACTCCTCCTCATCCCATTCAACAAGCTTGTTTACAAACTCGTTATTCCATTCAATTCCAAAAACTCTCTGTGGATAAAATTGCATCTCATTCTCCTCTTTCTTTGTTAAGGCATGTTACTTCATGCTCTGTTTCAATCCATACACGCGCACCACAAGGTAAAGGTTTATCCGGTGAATAAATAACCTTGCAGGGGCCATCTACTAGCACCTCGTGGCAGTATGTATTATCTTTATAAGTCTTGACTGTCAGAACTGGTTTTCTTTCTCCGGTTTTGTGATTTTTTCGAATTACATGCATATTAACGTGAATACGTTTTTTCATCTTATCCTCTTTCTATGCGTACACCTTTGTTAAAGATGCTCAAAGAAGTTTGGAGATCTTCACCAATTTCCAAACTTTTCTTTTGTTTTTCCAATCTTTGTATTTCATACTCCAAATACCATCGGGCTTTTTTTAAATCTCCTAAAGAATCATTTTTATGTTTATGCCTAGCAACATATTTTATTACATTTCCCATGGAAAAATTTAAATCCCAATCTGCGATGGCGTCAATAACTTCGATCTTTCCCTTGTTATAGTATTCTGGGTGGTCTATCTTCTCTTTCATGACATCTCCTTACGCAAAAACAGAGGTGTGCTTTGGCCAACATACGCTCCTGCAATATTAAATTCAAAATATTCCCAAGCATCTTCACGAGACAATCCATCTATTTGTAAGTTTTCCACCACTTTTTCGGCGGAATATATTGCCGTTATCGGAGCATTCCACTGTTCAGTATAACCGATCAAAGCATCATCATACTCCTCTGGAAGCAGATAGGTCTCCGGATTTATTTCCGCTATTAATTCTCTACAAGTCATCTTATTCTCCAAATTTTATACCTTGGGCCAGAGGGAGTTGATCCGACCAGTTTATTGTATTTGTTTGTCTTCTCATATAAGACTTCCAAGAATCAGATCCAGACTCTCTTCCTCCGCCTGTGTCTTTTTCTCCTCCAAAAGCACCACCAATTTCAGCACCTGACGTTCCAATATTTACATTTGCTATTCCACAGTCAGATCCTATAGCAGACAAGAATTGTTCTGCTTTACGAAGGCTATCTGTGAAAATAGAACTTGATAAGCCCTGTGGGACAGAATTATTTATTTCGATTGCCTCTTCCAAAGTTTCATATTCCATAACATATAAAATTGGAGCAAATGTTTCATCTTTAACAATATGGGTTTGCGAAGGCATTTTTATAATTGCCGGTTTTACATATTTGTGTCCCATGGCGCCGCCGCAAAGTACTTCTCCACCTTCAAACTCTTCTGCAATTTTTAATGCTAAACTATATTTTTCAACCGCTTTGTGTGTGATCAATGGACCCATCAACGTTTCTTCATCCATTGGATCATCAATCGCAATTTGTTCATATGCTTTTAAAAGACGACTTATTAATTCTTTTGAAATGTCCTTGTGAACAATGAGCCTTCTCGTTGTCGTGCATCTTTGACCAGATGTTCCCACAGCACCGAACACAATGGCTCTTGTAGCCAAATCTAAGTCAGCGTCTTCGGCCACGATGACAGCGTTGTTTCCGCCAAGTTCCAAAAGACATTTTCCCAAACGTCTTGCAACATCCTGCGCGACGCTTCTTCCGGCTTCAACAGATCCTGTGAAAGATATAAGAGGCAATCTTTTATCTTGCACTAATCTTCTTCCTATTTCTTTATCGCCTAGTACTAAGTTGAAAACGCCTTCGTGGCCTGTTTCCTGTAAAATATCTTCGCAAGTCGCGTGAATATATTTCGCTGTTTCTTGCGCTAATTCGCTTGGCTTCCAAACAATTGTATTTCCACAGACGGCCGCAATTGCGGCATTCCAAGCCCATACGGCGCCGGGAAAGTTAAAGGCCGTTATAACGCCTATAGCACCCAACGGATGCCATTGTTCGGTCATCTTATGCCTAGGCCTCTCTGATACTATTGTAAGCCCGTAGAGTTGACGAGAGAGCCCCACAGCGAAGTCGCAGATGTCGATCATTTCTTGAACTTCGCCTAGGCTTTCGGCATAGATCTTTCCGACTTCTGAGGTTATTATTTGTGCTAATTCTTCCTTCTTTTCTCGAAACTTATTCCCAAGTTGTCGAATCACTTCCCCTCGCTTTGGGGCAGGAACTTCTCTCCAAGTTTTGAAAGCTTCTTGTGCGGCTCTTATTTCGTACATTCTTTTTCTTTCTAATTAATTAAAAAAGCTCAGGCAAAGCTTTGGTTAATTATTTATTTTCTACAAATTCTTTAATGAGCTTTGCCTCATTAAAAACTTCATCCAAGGTAGGATAATCCGGCCTTTCAACAGCGGGAACGTTTTTTCCCTCTGATAGATAGACTTGACTTAGCCTATAGTCTTCTAGTTTCTCGATGTGCTTTTGCTCTGCGCGTTGCTGAGCAGTATGAAAAATTTCGAACCGAAGTTCATACGGGTTTTTACTTTTATTATTGTTCATAATAATTCTCCTTTTCTTGTGTTTATGTTATTTTACCACTGTTAGTTTTATTTATTATCTTTTACGATTCCTGCGCCTAGTACGGCTTCTATGGCTTCTCCGCGCTGGCCTAGTTCTATAACGCCTGATGTTTCTTTTAGAGCGTTTATAGGTTTTACTTCGCCGGCGATTGTATCTTCGATTACGAGGAACATATCGTCGGTGAGTTCTAGGTACATATTTTCTATGCCTATATCTCTTATGTCTATATTTTTTATAACGTCTTTTCCGATACCTTCTCCTTTGATGATATCTGTTTCTTCGAAGATAGTTTCTATATCGTCTTTTGTAGCGATATTTACGATAATAACGTGGGTAGTGATATCTCCGATATCTTTTCAACTGCCATGTATTTGGTCGCCAGCCCAAAGAATAATATACACGACAATTTAAATCTGTCAAATAAAAGAACCGCATACGATTAAAAGAGTCATAGTGATAATATATCTTCAACCCTCTATACCACATATAGGAATATGCAAAAGTTGAATTATGACAATAATTATTAGTTATCGACGGGCGCTCTTTATAATATGAATGAGCATATGCATTACATGTAATAAGAAATGTAATCGCGCAAATAATGCGACATAAATTTTTCATGTCTTTTCTCCTCTTTTATCAAATTTATTTATTAATTCTTCGTCCATGATTTTTAATATATAAGCTCGAAATTCATCGTTCTCTTTGATCATGGAATCCCACTTTGATGGTTGGAACTTGAACTCTTTCCCCTCATCAGTCTTTATGGTATACCAAGACCCAGCGTTTTGCAAACGATCCGACCCTTTTATTGCTTCAAGCCATGACTCTTCATCTTGAATCCCAACTTTATTTCCCCACAAAATCTTAAAAATGCTAGTCCTCTTAAGGGTACCAAATCTAGATTTCTGGAGCGTGGCTTTCACTTCTGAGCCTATCACTTCTTTAGTATCATCGTAAACGAAAGATGCTTTTGCCTTTCTCCCCGTAAGCCATATTCTCAAAGAAGCAGAATAATTAAGAGCTTTTCCTCCGGGTGTTACATATGGTGTTGTCATTATTTCAATTCTGGCATTAGGGCCCTGTGGAATATTTGTTTTTAATTGGTTCAAAACCAAGAAAGCAGAATTAGCATTTGCTAACGGAACCGTAAGCTTTTGAAATGCTTTTGAAAGAAGTCTCGCTTTAACAGCCATAGATGAGTTTGGGTTGAAATCCCCCTCAATATCTGAATTACAGGGTGTCATAGCAAGAGAATCCCATATAAACAAGCTTCTCTCACTCACGCCCAAAATTTCTTCGATAAATTCCATAACTTGCTCAACAGAACTAGCCTGAATATAGAGCATATCATCTACCTCACAGCCGGCTTTTACCCAAAAAGTCGGATCAACAGCCGATTCCGAATCAAAATAAAATACATTTATTCCCATCTTTTGAGCATTGCCAGCAATTTGAGCCGCCATAAAGGACTTTCCAGTACCCTCAAGACCAGCGATTTCTGTAATTTTTCCCATGGGGATTCCCCCCAGTTGGCCCCTACAAATAATAGAGTCCAACCAGCGGGATCCTGTCGGAATCCACTCTTTTACCTCGGTAGGATTTTCATCCATTCCTAAATTATAAGCAACATTTGTTCCCGCTTTTTTATTAAGCAGTTTTTTCATGTCACCCATATTAAGTTTCCCCGGTTTTGTGGTTTTTTTTGCCATGACTGTTAACCCAGCAATTCGTTAAAAGCTTGCGAAACCTTATCGCCCTCCGCAGGTGTTGAATACTTTGAGACATCTTCCTTTTCATCATCGCCTTGCATGAACCGATCAAGAAGTTCTTGAACCTGTTCAGTTGTTTTGCGTTCGAAAAGTCCATTGAAATCTGGAATCTCTCCTATAAGTTCCTTACAATCTTTATCTCCCTTTTTGCAAACTGGGGAAGTTTTGCGCTTTGGGGTCAACTTTGTTGATGGAAACATTGCTCCGGGAGCCTTGCCATACTGCAAAGTAAGATCAGTTCCCGCGTCCAAATCAGTAACATCGCCATAATCTGGATTCAGAACAAGCTGAAGCAGTTGTTCATATACGGTTTTGGAATAACCCCAGATGCGAACACCTTGAGATTCTTCACCGCGAACGATTACCGGGCTGAAAAAACGCTGTTTGGGAAACAGATCTTTCGCCATTTTGATAGAGTCCGGGGTACCCTCTCGATAAAGCTGTGTTGCAAAATCCAAAACTGGTGAATCTTCATTGAAGTTTCGTTTTGGACAAAGAACGGGGCCTTTATCTAGGTTATAATAAAACCAGAATTCCTTAAAAGGATCTCCGTCAGATGTTGGCAGAATACGAATTGTCTGCTCTCCATCTTGCGGTTTCCAGAACAAGTTATCTTTTCTGCTCCCACCTTTGCTTTTTAATTGTTGATACTTTTGTCTCATTTTTTTCATGTCAATAGCCATTAGTTTCTCCTATTCTATTGTTTGTGATAGTGCTTTTGAATCAATTTCTGATTCTTCAATTTTTCCTACAATTGTATTATAATTAAACATACGATAATACTTACTTTCTACATCCCATACTAATTCCATACCTTCTGGTACTTTTGTTTTCTTTCCTCCTTTTGCTTCCGGTAAAATTCCTTCGGGAAGCTCTTTGACCTTTGCAAAAGTCATTGTTCTGAGTTCTCCACTCTTTTTGATAAACGTACCTGTGTAAATTTTCATTTGTACTCCTTTCATTGTTTATGTCTTACATTATAGCAGATTGGTTTTGGTTTGTCAAGAACTTTTTTAAGAAAAATTTTGACCTTGGTTAAAATGTGTCCTTTTCACGACAAAACCAACATTATATTCTAAATTGTTAGAATATATTTGGTATGAATAATTTTCTTTTTCTTTAAAATTATTTTTTATTGTCCTTATAAGTTTTGTGTCTGTTTCTAATACTTTTCTAGGTATGGATATATAATAGCACGATTCATTTTCATTGTCAAGAGAAAAATACATATTTTCTTTATTTTTTTTATAATCATATGATCCTACTGATAATATTCGACAATGTTCCTTGCTGAAAAACTTTGTTTTTGATATTGGTTCAGTATTTTCAAATACATTGAACATGTGAAACATATAACAAAGTACTTCGTTTATTTTATCATATTTATTGAAAAAAGTTAAGTCTGGAATTGAATTTTCTAAAGACTCATTAAGAATAAAAACAATGTCTTTAAACACGCCGGAACGGGCATAATCTTGCAAGGCGTTAAAAATAAGCTTGTGTTGCTCTTCATATATAGCCGGCATTTCATCTTCGCTCGGGATGATCAAAACACATCGTATTTGAGTTTCTTTAAAGTGGTGAAGCAAGCACAGAGAAGCGCCGGTGATCTTACCCGAAGATGCACAAAAGAAAATTGTTTCATCATATTTCGGCTTAAATCTAAATTTTGGAAAGTTTTCTTCATATCCTTTGTGTGAAGACTGTTTTTTTAATAATCTAAAGTTTTTATGCTTTCTTTCTTCGGAATCAAATAGGTAAACTTTATACTGCGGATATTGATCAAAGCATTTCGCTATATTACAGCCGCACTGCCCCAGTCCAACGATATTCATCTTCCACCTTTGAGTTTGATCTTAATAATTCGTTTTTTTCTTGGCTTTTTGCTTTCGGAAATTCCACCCCACGTCCATTCATCTTCTTCTGTATCCTCTCCTTTTCTAAGTGCGTAGCCAGTGACTGACTTTTTTTCTTTCGATACAGTGCCTTT
>Ga0080013_1002763_pt1 | contig 19860 bp, 13 predicted proteins | sample ETNvirenome_6_85_FD_69236 | JGI IMG/M metagenome (GOLD analysis project Ga0080013, IMG submission 69236) | Marine viral communities from the Pacific Ocean - ETNP_6_85 (SPADES assembly) (version 2) | ecosystem: Environmental > Aquatic > Marine > Oceanic | place: Pacific Ocean | collected 2013-06-19 | reverse complement strand
AATGAAAGAATTTATAAGTTGGGAACAATATCAACATGCTATAGATAAACTGGTATGGTATTATAAAAAGTCTACAAGAATACCTGAATGTGGAGCAGTCTATGGATTACCGAGGGGTGGATTACCGATAGCAGTTTCGTTATCACATAAATTAGGTTTACCATTATTAATGAATTACTATGATAGAAAAATAGTAACAGAAAAAAATATATTAGTTGTAGATGATATAGCTGATACAGGTAATACATTAAAAGATTTTGATAATGAACATAATATATTATTTACAATTCATTATCATTCACAATCAATAACTAAACCAGACTTTTGGATGTGGGATAAAAAAGACAAATGGATAGTGTACCCTTGGGAAACAGAAGATAGTGAAACTATACAAGATTATTTAGTAGAAAAGGAAGAAAAAAACAATGCGTAGTAAATTTAAATACTTTCCATCATTTTCTGTGGGAGCATTCGGTGATGGATTAAGAAAGAACTTCAAGTTCCAAGACGGATTCCCAATTAGATTTTATTCAGATGAATTTCCAGAACAATTTAGACATAATGAATTTCTTCTTTCTGCTGGTCATCTGATTCGTTCTTATCCAGATTGTTATAATGATATGGGGTTCACGAGTAAGAATTTAATTATGGGTGATTCAGGTGGTTATCAGATTTGTTCCGGAGCCATTAAATGGAAACCGGAGATGACTAAACAATCATTTGATTGGCTAGAGAAAAATTCAGATGTAGCTATGAATTTAGATATTCCACCTCGACTTAAATATGATGGTAAGTTTGATGAGTGTTTACAATTAAGTAAAGAGAACTTTAAATACTTCGCTGATAATCAAACAGGTACAACTGATTATATGAATGTTATACAGGGAGCAGATGAAATTGAATATAGTAGATGGTATGATGAAGTTAAACAATTTCCATTTCAAGGTTGGGCTATAGGTGGTTCCGGTTTTAGTTACTATAAGTTCTTATCAGGATTAATGGTATTATTAAATGGTAAAGAACATCACAATCCAAATGTAAAATATGTTCATATATTAGGTACTTCACGAGTTACTTACTTTTTATTATTATTACAATTACAGAAATCTCTTGAAGAAATAGGTTCTGATATTGTAGTAACAACTGATAGTTCATCACCAGATAGAGCCGTAGTATTTGGAACTTACTATATGGGTTATAGTTTGAAACGAGGTACTTGGGAAGCTATAGGATTTCCTAATGAAGCTAATCACGAAGAATTAGTAGATGAGTTTGTATCATTAGAGAATCCAACATTTCCATTCGTAACAGATTTTGATACAGAATTATCAAAGCATGTTGATTTCCGAGATGTTAAACAAACAGTAGGAACAGAAGGAGCATATAGTTATGGTATGAGATTACATAACTTCCAATTCTTCAGAGATGTGATTCATAGACTTGAAAGTATTGTCTATGGCCACGACTTTATTCTTCAACAAGCAGTATCGAATGATGTTTATAAGATGATGCATTCAATTGATGAGATGGTAAAGAGTGATGACCCACGAAGGGTGTTTGAAAAATATAAACCATTGTATGCTAAGATGAGTAATACGAAAAAGGAATCACAAGTAAATACACTACACACATTTTTTTAATAGGAGAATAAATGAAACTAACAGCAGAACAAATAGAACTAAATTGGAAAACACTAATTCGACTTATCGAAGACACCTTTAATAGTAAACGAAAAGAAAAACTTTTAGAGATGTATAATGATTTCCAAGATAGAATGATGATAGCACCAGCCTCTGGTCAAGAACATTTTCATAATTGCCATCCAGGTGGCTATGTTCAACATATTTTAAATATCGTACATTACTCAAAAGAGTTTTATAAATTATGGAAAGACAATGGTGCTTATGTAGATGACTATACAGAAGAAGAACTTATCTTCGCAGCGATACATCACGACTTAGGTAAGGTCGGTGATTTAGAACAAGACCATTATATACCTAATCCATCAGAGTGGCATAGAAAAAATCAAGGGAAGATTTATACAAACAATCCTAACTTAAAATTTATGACTCCACCTGATAGAGGTATATGGATTCTAAATCAATATGGTATAACAATGACTGAAAATGAATTTATTGGAATTAAATTAACTGATGGAATGTATGATGACGGTAATGTACAATATCTTAAATCATATGCTCCTGAAAAGAAATTGAAATCTAATATGCAGCATATTCTTCATCAAGCTGATATGACTACAACTCGTATTGAATACGAACAATGGTTACACGCCGGTGAAGAACAAGTAGTAGTTAATACAAAAGTTCCAAAGACAAAGAAGGAACAAGAAACAGTAGATAACATGAAAGCGAAGTTCGATGAACTATTCGCGTAGGAGATAGAGTATGTGGTGGATATTTTTTATATTATTCTTTTTGATTAGTGTAGTATCATCTACATTATTGTTTTACTCTTTAAGACGAGTAACTCAATATGAAGATTTGATTATACAATTCCAACAGATAATTAGTTATGCATCTGAAAGAATGAAATTAGTAGACTCATCTGGTCATTATGAATCTGATGATGAAACAGGTTTTTTCTTTGAAGAATTAAAACAATTACAATTACAATTAGATGATATATTTGAAAACGAGGAAAACAATGATGGTAACTAAAAAAGATAAAGATGTGAAACTGACTAAAGCTGGAAAACCAAAAAAGAAACCTGGAAGAAAACCGAAGAAGAATAAAAAAGTATATTTCGGAATGGAAGTTCAAGATGCAATCGTAAGATATAATCAAACTGAAAGACCATCTAAAAAAAATAAGATTTATCAAGAAGAAATCCATAAAGCTTTTGATAAACTCGCTGAGAATATTATCAATACATTTAAGTTCAGTTACTTTGATGCTCCATTTGTTGATGTGAAAGCTGAAGTTGTTTCTTTTCTTGTTATGAATATGCATAAGTATGACCATACAAAAGGTTCAAAAGCATTCAGTTACTTTTCAGTTGTGGCGAAGAATTATCTTATTCTTCATAACAATAACAACTACAAGAAACTTAAATCTCATTCTGATATTAGTGTTCTTGATAATAAACCAATTTCAGATAGTAAGAAACATTATCTTGAAGATTTGACAGAAGAAATGATTATTTATTTTGAAGCGAACATTCCACATATGTTTAAGAAACGAAAAGATATAGCTGTAGCATATTCAATTATTGAATTATTTAAACAAAGAGATGAAATTGAAAACTTTAATAAGAAATCATTATACATCCTTATCAGAGAAATGACTGATGTAAATACTTCACATATTACAAAAGTTGTTAATGTGTTCAAGAAGAAATATAAAACAATTTTGAATGAGTTTGAACAAACTGGTACAATCGGTAAAGATAAATCTAAATTCTTTTAAAACACAAATAAACATCATCCCAATACTAAATCCTACTTTAACGAGTAGGATTTTTTATTTTACATCAATTTTTGATATTTCAATATTTATATATGAATAATTATACCTAATTAGGAGAGGTTAATATAATGTCAGAAAACAATGAAATATTTGAAGGTAAAACCTTTCAAGACTTAACAAAAGACATCTACGAAAACACCAACAAGAAAAAACTACAGATTGATTTGTTAATATCAGAGATACATGGTTTTATCACAACGATTGATGATGTCGTTATCATCGCTCCAATCATAAAAGAATATATGGAAGTTTCAATTAAGAACGATGAACATCTTGTTAAACTAGCTGGTGTATTACAAAGAATTATATCTAAATCTACTGGTGGAATAGATGACGAAAGTATGTTATTATCAGATTCAGAGAAAGAAGAATTGATGTCTACACTTCAAGATTCAGTTCAAGACTTACAAAATGAAAGTGATAGATTGACTAAGATTAAAGATGATACATTAAAAACTAAAAAAGATTTTATGGATAATTAAGAATGGGTTCAATATTTGCAACAATACCCGGTAATAGTATTAGAGGATTTCTTGGGAAAGAACAAGATGTTCCATTTTATTTACAATTCGTTCCTGGATATGTAATAGAAGTTGTTCATTCTAAAGAGAGTTTAAGATATGGTGGAGAGAACACAATAAATTCTATAATAGCTATTCCACATATATCTGATAAACTTTATAAGAGAAGGGGTTCAGCTGGTGAAGAATATAGATATTTTCCTTTATTTAGAACTGTGACAGATATACCTTCTAAAGGTGACCCTGTATTATTATGTTCAATAGGTAATATCAAATATTATTTAGGTCCTATTAGTACTAATACTAATGAAGTTACTTGGAATAAAGATAATTTATATACACCTGAACAACTAATAGGTAAGGATGTAGGTGATATATCTCCTAGAGGAAGTGATGGTACAAGTCCAAATTTCAATAAGAATTTTTTATATAAACGATTAATTAAAGTTAGAAATATCGGATTAGATTTTGGTACAGCTGTTAGAGAAACAACAGGTGATACTATTTTTGAAGGTCGTCATGGTAATAGTATTCGGATAGGTAGTAGAAGTAATAATCCTTATGTATTTATTTCTAATAAACGAGACATCAATAATGATGTAGAAAGTATATCAGATGGAAGTTTAATTAGTATAACATCAAATGGGTCATTACGACAACATTTTGGTGGATATGACGATATAGTACAAAATGTATTTGTACCTGGATTTCAATTAGCATCAGATGCTGTACCAGAAAATAAAAGATTGATGAGTAATTTAATTAGTTCAATAAATCAGTTAGATGATATTGACCCAATACTTTATGGATATGGTTCAAAGGATACTGGAGAAATAGATGAAAATGGAGAACCAATTTTTGAGGGAATAAAAGCTAATCAAATTTTATTTAGTTCAGATAGAATTACTTTAAATTCAAAATTAGATGATATTTATTTATCGTCAAATAAAGATATACATATTGGAAGTGGAAGAAATTTAGCAATTTCAACAAATGAGGATTTAATAATTGAATCTCGTAATATTTATTTAGGGAATCCATCACCGAATCAATCACCTAGAGATTCGGACAAGGCGATGGAGAAAATGGTTTTGGGTAACAAACTTTTAGATGTATTACAAGATACATTAACAGCATTGAAAAATGCAAGTGCATTGGTACAAGGAGTTCCGGTTCCATTAACTGATGGAACACCCGCACCAGAATCTTTTGCTTTAAAGATTGAACCAATAGAACAAAAATTAGAACAAATTTTAAGTCAATACCATTATATAGAACCAAATGGTGATAAACAATAGGAGGTTATATGAAGAAAAAAACAAACATAAAAACAGTAATAAGAAATATAGTAAGAGAAGAAGTAGCAATGGCAATTCACGAAGTAATAACTGAATTGAAACAACCACCACAGGTGATGACAGCAGCTACAGGTGAGATTAGAAAAACAAAACCAAAAAAGAAAATTATTGAGAAAAAAGAATATACAAATAATTCTATATTAAATGATGTACTAAATGAAACAGCACAAACAGAAGAATGGAAATCAATGGGTGGTGGAACATTTGATTCAAGTAAGATGAATGATGTTATGGGTAAGTCTTATGGTGATATGATGAATAATAGTTCAACTAACACCGATGGTAGTTTAGCTAGACAAATGGGAATGAATCCAGAAGACCCATCAGCTGATTTTCTAAAAAAAGATTATAGAGCTGTAATGAAAGCTATAGATAAGAAAAAAGGAAACTAATGGGATTAAAAGATGATTTAATAGAAGCCAAAACACAGGCTTTATTGATACAAGGTGTAGACCCGGATAATATAGATACATCAGTTGGTACTGCTATTGAGGTAGAAGCTAATTTGATGACGGAAGCGATTGTTAATTTTTTAACAAATGTTGAATTTAAAATTACACAATTAAAGGCTAATGTCGTATTGGAAGATTTTAGTATACCACCACAACAAGCTGATGTTTTACCAACTGTACAAAGTATAGATATACCATACCCAGCGGGTGTACCAGCAGCAGCTGTACCCGTACCACTTAATCCAAGTAGTTTACGGAATGGTGTTTTAACTAAAACTATTGACGTTGGTAAAGATGCTGGTGGTTTAGAATCAACTGGTTATGTTTATATAGGAGAAGACCCAGATTCACAAGATGATTTTGATGTCGAAGACGAATCTGGTCAAAGAGAATTTACAACAGTTAAATTATTTAGAGAAGATATAGAGGATTTATTATAAGATGGCAATAAAAGATACAACAAGAAAACCGTATATAGAAGATAACGATGAAAACATATTTATTGGAATAGATTTACCCATTAGAAAATCAGAAGGACCTGAAGGATATTTCGCTTCTACATCAACAACGATTGAAGCTGTAAAAAATAATATTAGAAATTTATTACAAGTACACGAAGGTGAAAGATTGTTTCAACCTAAATTAGGAATAAACCTTCGTAAATTTACATTTGAACAGATTACAGAAGAATCTATTCATTCAATGCAAAATAATATACTTGATAAACTTAAAGTATGGTTACCGTTTGTTGAAATTCGAGATATTAAAGTTAATCAGGAAGATACTACATTGAAACTAAATATAATATTTAATATAACACAAGACCCAAATACATTAGAATCAGTATCTATTGAAATAGGAGAATAGAGTAAATGCCTTCATATAATAAAAAAGAATTTAAAGAATCAAATGTAGACTATTTGAATAAAGATTTTTCAAGTTTAAAAGGTTCACTTATAAATTATGCTAAATCTTATTTTCCAAATACATATCGTGATTTTAATGAAACCTCACCTGGAATGATGTTAATAGAAATGTCTGCGTATGTTGGAGATGTATTATCATTTTATATCGACCAACAATATCGTGAGATGATGTTACCATTGGCAGAAGAACGAAGAAATGTTGTTAATATGGCTAATATGTTAGGATACAAAGTAAAACCCATTGTTCCAGCGTATGTTGATTTGACATTCACATCAGAAGTAAACGCGGATTCAGAAGACGCGTCTAAAGTAGATTATACAGATACGGCTGTGTGGAATACTGGTATTCAAGTATCATCATTAAGTAATTCTGATTTATTATTTGAAACATTAGATGAAGTTGATTTTACAATATCTCAATCAACTGATACTGCTGTTGTTAGAGCAAAAGCTACGAGCGGATTAGCTTCTTCTTACACACTATCAAGAACAGTAAGAGCTGTAAGCGCTGAAACAAAAACAAAAACTTTTTCGGTAACATCACCAACTAAATTCTTAAAATTAACAATATCAGATACAAATGTAATTGATATAATTAGTACAGTTGATACAAATGGAAACAACTGGTATGAAGTTGATTATTTAGCTCAAGATAAAGTTCCAATTCCAACACACTATACACAAGATACTGGTAGACTTGATGCTTATTATAATTTAGATGGTGATCATTTTACAACTGATGTTCCAGTACCATATTCTTTACAATATATAAAAACAAGTAAAAGATTTATCCGTGAAACAAATGAAGATAATACAACATCATTAATATTTGGTAATGGTATATTAAAAAATGGTGAAGGAATAGAGAGTGGGTTTTTAGATTTAGAACAGGCTGGTATTGTAATACCAGGACAAACAAATAATTTACACGATTCTATAAATCCATTACTTGGTGATGAATACTCAACACTAGGTGAAACACCTGTCCAAACAACTTTAACTGTAACTTACAGAGTGGGTGGTGGTATAAATTCTAATGCAGCTACAGGTGATATAACTTCATTCACATCACCTACACCGTTATCAAATAATTCTAGTATAGATGCAACATTATTAACTGTTACAAATAATATACCAGCTAGAGGGGGTAAAGACAAGGAGGATGTTGATGAGATAAGAGAAAAAACAAAAGCATTCTTCACAACACAACAAAGATGTGTAACGAAAGAAGATTACGAAGCACGTATTATGAACATCCCATCAAAGTTTGGTAATATAGCAAAGGTTTATGTTAGTAGAGAAGAAGGAACTCCTTCAGCAGACGCTACAAGTTTAACCTACCTTCAAACTTTTATAGATGCTGTACAGGCTTATATCACATCAGTAGGTGTCACTCAAACTCAAATAGGCCTATATGTTGATAATAATGATTCAAATTCTACGGGTACTGATCTCATGTTTGATGTTCATATAGAAGATATACCTATAATACCAGATGTTTCAACAATAGCAAGAGAACTTGATTTAGGATTAATAAAAATATATATATTATCATACGATAAAAATAAAAATCTTGTAGGTAATCCAGTAGCACCATTGATAGGTTCAACTGATAACATACCGACTATCTTAAAAAACAATGTTTCTAATTACATAGATAATTTCAGAATATTAACAGATACGATTGAATTATTAGATGGGTTTATAATTAACTTTGGAGTTTTCTTTGATGTAGTTGTACATAAATTCGCTAATAAATCAGAAGTTAAACTAAAATGTATCCAGAAAATAAAAGATTATTTTAATATAAATAGAATGCAGTTTAGTCAACCAATATATGTCAGTCAATTGGAATATGAATTAATGAGTATCGATGGTATTAGAGCTGTTAATTATGTAACGATAACACAAGAACAAGATTGGAATCAATTACCTGAAGGATCAGGCCAATCGTTATCACCGGCGACATTTAAATATTCAGTAGCTGATATAACTTTTGATGACCCTGAAGATGTTACAATTACTCCAGATAGAGATGGATACGGATGGTCATATAATTTTCAAGATGCATATGAAAATGGAGTGATATTACCACCATCACCTTCAACTCCAGGTGTATTTGAACTTAAAAATCCAAATCAAAATATAAAGGGGGTAGTTAGATAATGCATCATTTTATTTTTCCAACAAAAGATTCTTGGATTTCAAGTGGTTCAAATAAAGTAACAGGTGTTACTGAAAGAGACCAAAACTTTGGACAAGACCAAATATTAGAACTTAAAAAATTCTTTTACAATAGTTCATTTGATTATCCTACTCGAGCCCTCATAGATTTTACAGGAACTGATTTCACATCACTATCATCAAGTATTTCAAGTGGTGATATAACAAACCCTACATTTTATTTAAGACTTTATGAAGCTGAAGGTAATCAAGAATTATCAACTGAATATACATTACATGCTCAACCACTATCTCAATCTTGGGATGAGGGTAGAGGAAAATTTGGTGATAATCCAAAAGTTACGAATGGTGTAAGTTGGGAGAATAGAAATTATCCAGATGGTGGAACAGCAGTCAGTTGGAGCAACGCTGATGGAACAACTTCTTATGGTGGAGCTGTACATTCTGTGAGTTCATCTGTTCAGTCATTTTCATATGAGTCACCGGATGTCGAATTAGATATATCAGATATGGTTAATGGATGGTTAGATGGTAAAATAACAAATAATGGAGTGTTGTTAAGATTTAGTGGAAGTCAAGAAACAGATTCAACAACATTTGGTCAATTAAAATTCTTTTCAAAAAATACACATACAATATATGCACCTAAACTTGAAGTTAGGTGGGATGATTCATCCTTTTCTACTGGTAATTTAATATCATTAGATGTAACTGGTAGTGCTGATAATTATTTATATATGAAAAACTTAAAAGAGAGTTACAAAGAAAGTGATAAAGTAAAGTTTAGGGTAGGTGCAAGAAAACAATATATTCAAAAAACATTTTCAACATCAGTTCAAACAAAATCTGGTTCATTTATACCAGAGGATAGTGGAAGTTATTCTATTGTTGATATGGCTACTGGAGAAACTGTTATACCATTTTCAGACTACACAAAACTATCGTGTGATTCAACATCAAATTATTTCATACAATGGTTAAATGGTTTTTATCCAAATAGAGCATATAAAATCTTATTCAAATTAAAATATGACGATAGTCAGGAACAAATATTTGATAACGATTTTGAATTTATAGTAAGAAAATAATAGGAGTTCACAATGCCAACAAATAAATTAGAACAAATATTTGATGCAATCGCCGAAGCTTTGATACAAAGTAATATTGTAAATCAAGATATAGTAAGAGCTAATCAAAAGACTATAAAAAACGGAATTATTCAACGTGGTCGTGAAGTATCTGATAAATTAATATTATTTGAAAAAGATGTAAAAGCTAATTCAAAAGATTTATTAGGACTTGTGACTGGTGACACATTAGAAACTATCAGTAATAGTATTAGTGATAATTGGCAAATTGATATTGGGGGAACAGATGAAACGGATGTAACCATAACATTAACAGATAACTTACCACCGGCCGGTGGAACACCTGTTTATGATTTAACTAGTATTTTATATGACAATGACCAAAATCCAATTAATGTAAGTCAGTTCTTAAATATAAATAAAGAATCACAAGATATAGATACATCTCTAGCAGATGAATTTTTAGATACATCTATATTTGAATTGTTGGGTGATACAACAACACGACAAGAAAGAATAATTAATTTCTTCAATGAATTTCAAAATTTAATAGGAGACGTACCAGAATTTAATGTAAGTTATGGATTAGTAGATGATAGTTTTAGTTCAGACGATTATTCAGAAGATAATGACATATCATATGCCAATGAAACACCCGGTGTAGAATCATCAGATAAATTTATAACTCGACTTGATGTAGATAATACTGATGATGAAAATCCTGATGGTAAAACATTACAATCACTTCGAGATACACTAAACACATATTTAGTTGACATTGACCAAGAGTTTCCATCTCCAGAAGACCAGCGACCTATTTATAAAAATAAATCAGACGGTTATTTAAAATTTAGAAATCTCAATCAAGGTATCATTATAAGAAATACAAATCAACAATTTATTGAAGGATTAGATTCAGAAACACAAGAATATTTAACAACTGGTTTTACCATCACAATGTGGGTTAGGTTTTTAGATAAAGTAAGTGAAGGAACATTGTTTAATTTTGGAAATCCAACAAGAACAGAAGATACTTTTGGATTTAGATTGGAAACATATGTATTAAATAAAGATGACGCTTGTCCTAATGAATATCATGATACTTGGAATGATGCTGTGGATAATATAGGTGTTGATTATTTTACAGATTCAGATTCTGCTAGGTTTGTTAGACTTCTTATAGATGATGGAGGTACATTAAGAGATTCACATGTTGGTATGCCAAATGCAAGTAAAATAGCTAATACAGCTTTAAATGATGGTGTTTTAACTTATCCTCAATATGACCTTAATAGGGAATCTACTTTAATTCAAAATCCACATATACCAGAAAACTTTAGTGAATGGTATTTTATTTGTGCAAGCTTTAATCCTATTGTAATTGAAGATGTATCTGCGGCGCCTGGTAGTAGTTATTTAAATAACGCTGATTATTGGAGAAATAATGTAGAATCAGACGGAACTTACACAAACTTTTCAAACTTGGGAAATAGATGTAAAGTAGAAATAATTTCAAAAACAGATTTACTCCGCGCCCGCGGTTATAGGGTTTAATATCCAATGAATATATTCAACGATATAATAATCAAACAAAATCAACCTAATGTTTGTTGGGGAGTTATGTAATGACCCACACATATCATGAAACAGAAACTGGTTTATGTCAATGTATACATACTAACCACGGTGGTATTACTGAAAGTTCTACTGGTGGTGCGATGTATTTTAACGATGAGAACCAGACCTGGGAAGGAATGACAGGTGACGCTTATAGTGAAAATTACATCGATGAGTATGGTGGAGAAACCTATTGGCAGATGCGAAACTATTCAAGAAGAGTTATATGTAATGATGAGTTTATACAAACATATTATTGTAATTCATCCGAAGCACTATCAATAACACAGCTTTCAGCTAATGATCCTCTAATAAATTCAATTATTCCGAATGGTAATCCTAGTACTTTTTATATAGACGGTTCTAATATACCAGGTTGTGAAGATTGTATTTGGGTTGAAGGGAATCAAAATTTTCATTGTTTTCCATTTCATGCTCTTCCTGATGGTACTACTCACTATACATATGGTATATCAGCTCATAATATTTGTAACGGTTACAATTCTGACTTTGGACTGCCTGGTTTTTCTGGGTGTGAGACATGTCAAAAAGTTAGTGATGGTACACATCCTTTAATTGTATCCGGTTTTATACCATACACAACTGAATTAGAAGTTGCAGAAGCTATTTGTGATTGGGATAATCCACATGCATCTGCATCTTATAGTTCCCCAGCGTGGGGAGCTCATTATGGAAATTGTAGATTACAATCTTCTTTACCACCACTTGACACGCTATCAACAACATTACAAGATGGAACTGTAAGAACTATTAGCATTCCAGAGTGTTTAGCAGCTGCACCAGAATGTTCGATAGATCTTGGAATCAATACTGGTTCAGATACACCAGATGGAATGTGTGACCCCGCATGTAATATTCCAGAATGTGGTTATGATATGGGTGATTGTTGTACACAAACTTGTATATATGACACAGAAGAATTTCCAGAATTAGCTAATCCCTTTAATAACAGTCCCCCAACTGGATTATACAATCAATGTGGAAGTTCACCTTGGGTATTGGACCTCCCGGAGTGTGATGATATTGGCGGTCCGCATGGATATTGTTGTATAGATCCGGAATATGACTGGGTAAGTGTAAACATCGCACCAGTAGCTTCAAGTACAGATTCTAATATTGATATAGACACCGGTGAAATTTATAGTGGTTATATTGATTGCGCGGATATGGAAGGTCTCGATATGTATTTTCCAAGAATATCAGTATCTCCAATGTGGTTTGCACAAACATCACCGATTCCATGGAGTGCGAATGATGGTACAAATCCATATATGGCGGCTGTATTAGAAACAATTAGTAGTGAGACCTATTATGAACCATTACCACTACAGTCTGGAAACTTTCATCACTGCACCATAAATAGTAGTGATGAACGGTGTGTTGATTCTCCATTTGCTGGTGAAGCTGACTCTGTCAGAATCCCACTAGCCGATGCATCTCAAACAGATTTAAATATAGGACCAAATACTGGCCCTATGGAAGAAGACATGGACTCTCATTTGGGTTATGTATGGATAGAAGAAGACGCATATAGTATTTGGGCGGGCTCCTACATCAAACGCTGGGAATTTAGAATACAATTAAATGAGAACGCGTACGGCGGAGAAACAATCAAATATTCTTTTCAATGTCAAGATGATGCACCAGCCGGCGGTGATACTATGTCACATCGTTACAGTGCAGCACAATTGATGACAATAAATGTTGCAGTAGGTGCTGACCCACCGGTACTTAATGACAATCTCTTTTTAGGTGATGCATCTGAACCAGAAAATGAATATAGTGGATCTCCTATTGTTTATGAAGGTGCTACAAGATCTTTATGGATAAAAGCAGTAGATGTTAACCAAGACATTACATCATTTACTGTGGTTGCAGATAATGCAGATGTATTAACTGTTGCATTAGTTGGTGGTGCTGTACAAGATGCAAAAAATGAAGGACAACCAACACATTTTTATCAAAACATTACCGTAACTGCTAGTTCTGGATTATCTGCAGATTCAGATGAGACAATATCTGTAACTGTTTCTGATACACAAGGAAATATAGTTGCTACAACTTATACTATCCAAGTTAGAGAAGTAAACCAACCACCATATGATTTAGAACCAACGGATATTTCAATATATGTTTCAGAAAAACAAAATGGTGTTCGTGTATGGGACGGACCATCATATCCGGGTGAAGGCTGTGATGGCACTCCGATAAACGGCTGTTTTGGTCCTGGTGACAAGGTTCATCCTGGTACTTCAGATGATTACACAGATTACACTGGAAATAGTTACGGAGCTCTTAGTTTACATGATTATGCTAAACGAATTGATACTGGAGGTACACCTAATGACCAGGATAACCTCTGGTCTGACTTACAAGTATTTTACTGGGATGGAACTAGTATTTATGACTATAAAGAAGGCCTCGGAACAAATAACAATATAGTTTTTAGTAGATGGCGTGATACACCAACTTCATGTTGGGCTACTGAAGGAGACACAACAGGATGTGCAGATGGTGTTACTTTATTATCTTCATTCCAATTTTGGATATCTAGTAATAATGATCAGGTTTCGACAGATACTTCAGAAGGTACTATAACATTAAGAGTTTGTGATTCTAGTGTTATGGCCGGTGATATACAAGACTGTTCAGGTCAACAAGGAGTTGATGGTTTAGATGGCTGTTGTACCCAACCATTTGACATTGAGGTTTTTACATCTGCGTTTAATGAGGCACCCGTAGCCACACCGATTACAGTCGATGCTGACGAAAATACAGAAATTACATTTAATCTTGAGTGTAGTGATGTAGATGAAGATGTACTAACAGCATACCGTATAAAATATACCGGTGGAGCTATACCACCAAATGGTGGTTTAATCACATTAGGTGGACAAACATATACAGAGGCTATGAGAAATGCCGAGGAATGGTTAGAAAGTGACTCAAGTACAATTACTTATCAAGCATCTACTGATTATAATGGTAGTGATTCATTCACATTTCAATGTTTTGGTGGAGAGTTATATTCAGATGAAGGAACAGTATCTATAACTGTTAATCCTATAAACGACCCACCAGGTGAAATTGAATTAGTACCCAATACAAACGCATCAAATTATACTGTAAATGAAACAACCAAAACAATAACAGGTATACCAGAGGATACAGCTCAGATAGATTATTTTATACGCGCGAAGGGTACATCTGGTACTTTAGCCGATCTAGAAACCCTTGATACAGAATCAAGTTATGCTGATTTAACATTTGGTATAACATCATCAAATCCAAATTTATTAACTGTTAGTTATCAAGAGTCCGAAGGCTTCCCATCTATATCAATAAATCCAGTAGCTAATCAACACGGAACTGGTTCTTTTACAATATCGATTACTGATGCCGGAGATGGTACCGCAGCTGCGATGACATCTAACTATACATATTCAGTAATAATTAGTTCTGTACTAGATAGACCAGAATATCATAATGCATTTGAAACTGATGGAGTAAATTTTCAAAGCTTTGGACCAACTGGTCAAACAGAAACAATCACGTTTAATTCTACTACCGATGTTCCAAACTCACCAATGGGATGTAAAAGTTACGAACCAATCACTAAATTTAAATTTAAATATATAGGTATAGGATTATTAAGCTTTAATAGTATACCTTATCAATCTATTGATGCAGATGACGAAGGTTATATTGAAGTAGATGTAACAAATGATCGCGATGAACTCACTACTGATACTCATCCATATTCTATGGGATTTACAATTGATTATACATCAAATCAATTTTTTTCTGGAAATGATAGTTTTGAATGGACATGTACATCTGGTGATGTACCTGATAGTGATGATGATTGGGCTAACAACGTATCCGAATTTGATTATATTATTACTGGAATAGAAATCGATTATGCAGAAGTAGATATTAGTTTTGGGTATGATAATGATTTAGGTATCACAATAGAACAATCACTTTTATATCCATACGACCCACTCAGTGGTATAAGTATAATTACAGATAGTTTTTTACAAAACACAAAACAATCTATTGATATGTCAGACCATGATGGAAGACCATCATTGGGAATGTTTTATTATGATGGTGATAATCCACTACGAAATGAATTTACTACAAATTTACCTTCACCATTTATACAACTTACGAAGCCTAATTTGATACAAAATGGTAATGGTAGAATGGTTGAATCATTAAATACTGATTTAGATTGGCCATATACAAACTGGACAGCTACAGATAATTATATACCTCGCGGTGGTTGGGGATATCTCAATATGACTGGAGTTGAAGATATTAATGATGTGTGGTACGAACAGTATTTTCCACAATCTGCTACCGCCAATGATGATGCTCCTATGTATGCGGGATGGGAATCTTATACAGTACCAACAACAACAAACTTGAATGTAGGTTATGGTACTGCCAGATGGGCAAAATGGAAGAAAAGTACCGAATGTTACTCATATGGAAAATGTTTATATTTTGATAATCATAACGCAAGTGGAACGAATGAAGATAGATATATAGAACTAAACCAATATCAACAAATAGATACTACAGATGTTGTACCATTTTCTACATTGACAGTAAGTTTTTGGATGAAAACAGTTGATGATGATGACACTCTTGGAATGCCTAAAGTTGAAGCTGGAGTAAAACTTGGCGGTGACCCCGGTAGAGGTGTAGATACTGATGATAACAATGAAGGATATATAGACCAACAAGGTAATTATAATTCAATATTAGATTACTCTTCATATAACCCATGGAATATCTTTGGTGGAGCTGGTAGATTTGCAAATAGTGAATTAAATAAATGGGAAAAAATGGAATATACATATAATTTAATAACACACCATTTAGAAGCTGGTACTCCTGATTTAAAAAATTTATGGTTTGTAGTACAATGGGGATATGAGGGTAAAGGAAAAGTTTACTTAGATAATTTCTCTGTAACTAATGGTTACAATTTTACTCCAGACGCCGATGTAAGAATGAAAAAAGGAGAAAATGAATATGGTACTGGTTCATTGACTGAGTATTATGACCCTAATATACCAGATCAATTACAAAAATATAATGATACTACTGCTCCATTAGAAGCTTCTTTCTATTTTTATCCAAGATATAACTCCAATGAGATTTTTGATTTTGATAGAGCCATAACTTATAATGACTTTAGAAATGGAATGTATTACATATATGATGTTGATTGGGGAGATAGTTCACCAAATGAATTTATATCTGAACCTGAAAAACTTGGTGATAATGTAATGATTTATCATACCTACGAAACTTCTGGTATTTATGAAGTTACTGGAACAATGTTAAGAATGAAACCAGATAGAGATTATAATCCTCTTGGAATAATTTTTAATCAAAGATTTACTTTAAGAATAAACATAAATGAAGGTTTAGATGAAGATTTTAAATATTTTGGTTCAGACGGCTTTTCATTCATTCCATATAAAAATACTTTACCAATAATTGGTGGTTACAATAAAGAAAGTATTTATTACAAATCAATCAAAAGACAACTTGGATTTATTTCAGATGATATTAATGTGGATACACAATTTGAAAAAGTAAGTGATAAGTTAAAAACAGAAGTTGCTTTAGTAAAGATGGAGTCTACACAATATTATGAGAATGAAATTCATGGTGTATCTACTGGTGGTTCTTTTGTTTCTACAATAACACTAAATTTCTATGGGTCTGTATGTAATAAGGGTGAAACTCACTTTAATCCAAGTACTTTTTCTTTCACTCACCCAAATGGAATATCGTATGATGTAAATATTGGATCCGGAGTAGTTAGTAGCTTGGGTGAAGGTACTAATACAAATGACAAAGAAGCTTATCTAATGTTTGTTGGTACACACCCCGATGCAGATTTTGAAATGCATGATCCAAGTTATACCAAAGATATTTTAGTAACGTATTACAAAGATGGTGTATGGACATACGATAGTAATGTCGCCCAACCTACATTCACACCGAATACAAATGATGTTATAATTGGTAGATTATATGCCGCTTTACAAAATGTAACTGATGAATGTGACGGAATAGATAGTATAACAATGTATTCAAACTCAAACAGAACACTTCCACACTTTTTAATGCCAAGATATGAAAATCAAGATGGATCAGGTGAAGAAGTCTACACAGGAACATTATATGGTGGAATAAAAGAAGAACTCGGTGATTCAATTGGTGATGTAGATATAACAAATATAAGATATTTTAATGAACCAAAACAAATGTATGAGATGTTAGGGTTTGAAGATTCAATGACTACTCCAACAGGAGAAGAATTTAAGAAGTGGGAAGTAGATTATTATCAACATACTGAATATCTAATATATACTTTGGATAGTTTACCTACGGCAGGTAGTCCAACTTTATCAACTACTGCTGATTGGTCAGATCCTAACACCGGTGGGCATGAGAATAATAATGGTAGATTTGACGATGTACATCTTTTATTCCAAAATGAAGATGGTTCGATACCTACTGAAATAAATATGGCTGACTCTTCTGGAGAAGCTTCTGGTCCTACAAAATTTACCGTACACTATTCAACTTGGATATATGTAAATGAAAGTTTTACTGTTGATACTGGACTTACAAGTGATAATAATGGATATTTTTATATAAATGAAGATCAAGTTGCTTCTGATATATACGATTCTTCATCAACTGCCGACCCTTACACATACAATTTTATTGGAGGTAATTGGTATAAACTAGATTTAGTTTTAAATGAAGGTAGTGGTGGTGACCATATTGCACTAGGATGGAATGTAAATACCACAACACAAATAACAGAAGGTGGAATACGATATCAAACATCACCAGGAAACCCATCTTCACCAAGATATTGGAAAAACATAATACCAGAAGGTACATCATATATGGATAGAGTTGGTATAAATGATTGGTTTCTCTATATTTTAGGTGATGTGGATGGAGACGGTGTTGTAACAGGGGAATGTTGTGAAGATGGTGATGTTGATGGAAATCCAGTTCCATCTTGTATGAGTAATCCAACAGGTGATACTTGTGATGGTGGACCAGCCGGTGATGCTGGCCTTGTTGCGATGGCCCTGGTAGGTAATATATCAACAGTTGACGATTGGATGCAACAAGTTGGACCAGATTGGGATTTATCATTGGCTGATGCTGATTGGACTCCATCACCTGCAGCTTATATACAATTTCTATCAGGTGATTTGAATGATGATGGTATGTGGTCAAGTATAGATGCGAGTAGAATAGCCCGATATATAAATGGTTATATTGATGGTACAGGACAGGGTCCAGGGGGTGCATATACTATAGGTCAAGAAATTACAACTACTGTAGAACAAACATGGATAGGACAAAACGAATATGGTAATACTTATTATTATCCTGTATTACCAAACTATAATAAATTTGGATTATTTAATTATGATAATGATGATTCATACGATTATGTAAATGATAATACACCATTTCCATTAGAAGCACCAATAACAAATGAAGAATTAAATGATGGTTCATTAAAAATCAACATCACTTCAAATCAAATTGAATCTAATATATTAGATGATTTAAGTGGAAATCAAAATCATGGATTCGCTTTTAGTGATTATAAACCTAACTTTGATAATCAAACACTTGAACCTAAAAAAGTAAAAAATACTGATAGAATTAGAAGTTCAAAAAATGATGGAGCGTTTTAATGAAAAAAGTAATTTTTAAAGATAAACCAGAAGCTAATATATATGGCCAATATAATTTTTCAGATGATTCTGGAGTCTTCATCGCGACGTGTATTGAAGATAACGACTCGTTCCTGAATAATTATTATATTACTAGTTGTGATAATTGTCCATCTGGTATTAGTATACCTCCAGCTGGATCTGAGTGTCTTGATCCATTAACGAATATTAGATGTGATTGTGCTGGTTTTACTTTTACCGATTCTAATAGTGTTCCAATACGATATGATAAATTTTCAGATAAAGATTTATACACAACAGCTGATGATAATAATATGAATAAAAGTATACTTGATGGTGGTTTACAATATAACAAAAATTCTTATATACACCTAGATAAATTAACAATTAAAAACGCAAATGTTAATCATGATGTAACTCGTGTTAATACATATGTTTCTCTCGTTG
>Ga0080013_1002762_pt1 | contig 19862 bp, 35 predicted proteins | sample ETNvirenome_6_85_FD_69236 | JGI IMG/M metagenome (GOLD analysis project Ga0080013, IMG submission 69236) | Marine viral communities from the Pacific Ocean - ETNP_6_85 (SPADES assembly) (version 2) | ecosystem: Environmental > Aquatic > Marine > Oceanic | place: Pacific Ocean | collected 2013-06-19 | reverse complement strand
CTTCCATTTGTAGGATTTTTTAATTTCCCATATTTCCATCTAGCCATTAAGAACCCTAAACTAAATCAGTATATGAATAACGCTCTTAGCTTACGGTTTCAAATCTTTTTTTTAATCTATGATGAGAATTCTTGCAACTAACCGAACAAAATTTTTTATTTGTTTTGTGTGGGGTTTCCTTTCCACAATAAACACAATTTAACGGCGTTCTTTCTCTTTCCATTTCTTTTGTGATTTTTGCGCCCGCTGTGAATTTGGATTTATTCGTTCCCAAATATATCGGCGCCCGTCTTTTTGTGTGACTGGAATCCAATCTTTAGGGCGCGCCCAATAATTATCATCTGCAATACCTCGCAACTGTTTTGTTAAGCGGTTTAATTCTTGGATTGAATTAGCGGGCATTTTGAACCGCTCGCACTAAATATTTTTGAGTGAATTTCAAATCTTTTGGGTATTGTGCTTTTTTTCCAATATGAATATTAACGGCGTCATGAATTCCGCGCATTAATTTAATTCCTTTATCACGGCAAAACTCACATTCTATGGAATTAACCGTATCGTGTATTTTTTTCCATTTTTGTGAACCGTCATAACCCGTATAATATTGAGCGGGGTTAATTTTTTCTAATTTTGAACAACTAAGGGGCATATCTTTTTTTCCTTTTCGTATTTTCTGCAATTATGACATTGTTTTAAATCTCTAGTTATTCCTTTAGGGTGTCGCATGGAATAACTAACGCCAAAATATTCGATATGAGTTATACACATCATTTAATAATTAAATCCCCCATTGAACCCGTCATATTTTTAAAAATTAATTCTAATGCGTCTTTATTTTTATAATTTCCTTCTTTAATTTCTTGTGCAAAATATTTCATTTGGTATGTTTCGCCGAAAAATAGCGCGACTTTTGCAAGGTTGTCTACCTCGTCGTCATACATCATTCTTAAACCGTTATAACAGTTATTTATCCAAACTTCTTTCATTTCTTTTGAAAATGAATTAACTTGGTTAATCCCTAACGCTTGGCATTCTAGCGCCATTTGTTTTTTTTCTGTTAAATTTGCAATTTGTTTGTCTTTTGTTACTTTTATGACGGGGCTAGCAATTTTAATTGCTACATTTCTTAACATACGAACTCTTTCAGGTAATTCCATGATTATTGAACCCCGTTTGTCGCTTCTTTTATTGTTGTTGATTGTTCTTTTGCTACTCTTTTAGCAAAAACATTTTTTGATAATTGTTCTAATGTATCGCCGACAACTTGACGCCCGAATTCTAAATACACTTGTTGCATGGGGTCGGCTGGGGGCGCGTTAAATTGTTTATACGCTTGAATAATGTTCGGCAATTCTGCCATTAAATTTCTAATTGTTATTGGTCTATCGCTTGGATCTTGTGGTTGTTCTTGTTGCGGTTCGCTTGCTGTTTGTTTTTGCCTTAGATATTCGCCTAGTTGATTTTGTGATTTTATTATTCCTTGTTGATCGCTTTGAATTTGTTGTATTGCTTGCGCTAGCCCTGCGTTTATTTGTTCTTGGGTTGGTTCGCTTGGTTGTTCTTCGTTTTCGCTCAACTAAAACCCCTCTTTTTTTTTTGTGGTTTTTGGTTTAGTATGTTCGCAATGATTGCAGATACCTTCGATTATTGTCGTGCCGTGTTTATTACATCTCGTCATTTTTACACCCCCTTTTCTGTCGCTTTTTTAAAATCTTCTTGATCTTTATGAATTACTTCGTCATGCCCGCAATTATAACAAACTTTTGCCTTTTCAACATCTTCTTTACTGCCGATTGGTTTTAAACAGTCTGTGCAAAAATATTCTGGTTCCTTAAAATCGGGGTTGGGTTCTTGACAATCGGGGCAAAATTTATCAAAAGATCTGGTTGCGTGGTTGTGTTTTGGTTCTTCGTGTTTATGTTCGTGTTCAACAACGTCAGATTTTTTGATATATCCTTCTTTTTTCATAAATTCAGATAGTTGATTTTCTGTTTCTTCGTTCATTTTATGCGGTTCCTTGCTGAATTAATTGATCTAAGTTAATTTGTTGCGGTTCTTCTTGTTTGATTTCTTCTTTTTCTTTTGGCGACTTTTCTTTTTCTTCTTTTACATAAGCGTCTAGGGCTTGGCGTACTAATTCCGATTTAGAAATTCCTTTAGTTTTCCGATATGTTTCGGCTTTTTCTGCGTCTTTTGTGTCTAAATGTGCCTGAAATAGTCCATTAGTCATTAATATGAATAATACTAACTACTATATGAAAATTATACATAACCCACACACCTATATTTCTAGTCTAGGCTATTATAAAAAAAAAATATTATTAGTTTATTTTTATTTACATAGAATATTATACGGACTGGAAACATAGGGGTGTGTGTATCAAACAAATCTCAAAGGCGAATTAGTAGAACCTTTTGAAGTGGATTTTTATTCATTAATGCACGGTAAAAAAACGGCATTTTATAAAAAATGTGAGCGTTATTCATGTGAAAATATGGTTCTAAACGCCCCAAACCATCATTTTTGTACTGATTGTATGATAAATCAGGCAATATTTTTAACGCCATTAGTCAAATTTATGAATAAATAATAGATAACAAGTTTATGAATAAATAATATCAATGACTGAAAACGATATCAACGCCGATTTAATGATTGAATTAGAAAAATCTAAAAAAATCATTAAAGGACAATCATATTCGTTGAAATTAGCCGTTGAGGCATTATCTCAAGTGGTAATATTTCAACTAAAAAACCAAAAAGAAAACGTTTGGACTAGATAAAAATGAGCGGTTGCAAATTATGTCAAATAGCAGAAATGAATGACCATGATTTTTATAAAAAATGGTGTTTGAAAAGGTTAAGCAAATTTGACTTAATACACGCCCCTACTTGTCCAAAGCGAACACAAAGAACCCTCTATAATCTAGGGATAAGACAAATCAAAATTTCTAAACAGTTTGAATAATTGTCTTATAACTATCTTTTTTTTCATCAACAACGTTTATCAGATTATTTTTTTAAAAAAACTTTAGATAATATTTTATTAGAAATTAAAAAAGAAAAGAAAAGTTGCCAAAAGAAAAGAAAAAACTAATGAAAAACCTTTTCGTGTATTTTATGAACTTCTTTTTTGATTTCGTCTATATCTCGGCATAGCCTACGCTCTAAATGCTTAGTAATTCCAAAAATACCCCCTAGTATTGTGCCAACAATGGCGACAATCTCGGCGATTTCTGTCATTATTTCAAACCTTGAAGTTTTGGTCTAATTGCTTTTTCGACTTTATCCCATACAAACATCGTGCCATAAGCGCCGAAAATAATCATAAAATTTTCGGTGTTTACTAATCCAGCGTGAATTCCTACTAGAGTAAGAACCCCGCCCCATGCTTGCGCCATGTGTCGTGTTTTGAATTCCATAAATGCCCCTCAAAATAAAACTATATGAATTAGATTGCTAGCTTACGCTTTATTAAATCCTCTAAATATTCGGTATAGTATACCCTAGCTTTTATCAATCTGTTTCTTTTTCTTTTCTTGAACCATTTTGGAAGCCAGATATGTTTTTTCATGTCTTTTTCATTATTTATTAAATTCGTATCAATCTGATTTATTATTTCTCGGTAATAATCGCCCGTTTGTTTTTTATTCAATTTAATATCTCCCATTCTTGCTTTTTTTCATTCCATAAAATGATCTTATCTTTAATTTTTGGCTTTGGCTTTGGCGCTTGCCAATTAAATTTTTTATCTAATGTCCATGAAGGAAAAGGTTTTTTTTCAATAAATACATCATTTTTTTTATCGTATTTGTAACCCTTACCCGCATAAACATGTCTAAATTTACCCGTTACAGATGTTTCAATCCAGTTATCAATATTTTCTTTAAAGTGTTTTTCAATAAATTTTTTATCCGCGACGATTACGCGTTTAACTAAATTGGTTTTTGGATCAATTTCTGCATAACAAATTTCATCAGTCATTGAAATTGATACCTCAATATTACAACGCCAGAACCGCCAGAACTATTATTTCCAACAGCATTTCCTCCGGTTCCGCCACCGGAACCAGTGTTAGCCGTTCCCGCCGTTGAAGTGCCATTCAAAGAACCGCCTTGACCGCCTCCCCCAGAACCGCCAGACAATGAACCAACGGAGGCGTCTTTTCCGCCCGAACCGCCACCAGCGCGAGTAACCGCCGAACCCGTAATTGATGATGATAAACCGTTCCCGCCTTGACGAGCTGAACCCGCCGAACCCGCGCCACCGCCCCCGCCAGATGTCGAATTACTAGCGCCCGATGTTCCGTTTCCACCTGCATTTCCTTGCCCGACGGTTCCCGAACCGCCACTTTTACCGCCATTTTGTCCACCGCCCCCAGAACCACCGTTTCCGCCAACACCAGAACCAGAACCCCAATTACCACCATAACCGCCACCAACTGATGTCAAAGAATTCCATGTAGAATTAGAACCCGCATTTGCCGAACTTGTAGAACCCGCGCCACCGCCACCGATAACGACGGCATAAGTCGCGACACCTAAACCCGTACTGGTTCCCGTTAGATATCCACCAGCTCCACCAGCTCCCGCGATACCCCAATTATTCATACTTCCCCCCCCGCCTGCAATTATCAAATAATCAACATCGCCCGAACCAGCGGTTATTTCAAAGTCAGCACTTGAATTAAAAGTATGAACTTTAAAATCGCCGTCGGTTGTTATCGTTCCGCCCGTAGCCTCAATAAAGCCACCGCCCGCGAATTTAGTAAAAGCATTTACAACGTTTAAACTCATTATGTCCTAATTCCAATTAATTCAACTTTAAGACCTACGCCAGCCGTTGAGGAACCTACGCCGTCTATGTCAAAAGACACAATATCATCGGAATTAAAAACAGAACTCGACAAAACGCAAGGCGTACTAGCAGAAATTGACGTTTTCTCATTTGCGTCAATCGTTAATTTTGTGCTTAATATTGTCGCTGGCGTACTAGCCCCGACATTAATGTCAATCGTTAAAACCGAACCAGCGGGCGCGGTCGAAACCGACGCTCTCGGCAATTCTGTTAAAGTGAATCCAAAAGGTAATCTGAAATATGACACGCCTGTGCCTGTTTCAATGTCGCCCGTTTCTGCGCTTAGTGCTACTACAAAACTTTGTAAATCATTAACGGGTGTCGGCATTACTTACGCCCCCTTTTTTTACCTAAGCGCGTCATCAAATAATAACCGCCTACGCCCGCGCCTATGAGAATCGCATACAAAGCCATTGGATTTTCTTTAGGGAGGTCTAAAGCTTCTTGGGTTGCGGATTTTGCGGGGTTCATTTCTGCGCTCGGTGTTTTAATATCATTAGTTATGACGTTTAAATCTGGCGTTTCGGGATCAACTATCTCAACAGCGTTAGAATTCAAATTAACTGAATGAGTTATCACGGGGCGCGGTCTTTTGCTTGCAGGCGGTTGCGCTAATGTTTGGCTTAATGACGCTATTTGCGCTCTTAACACCGTTTGTTTTTCGGGCGCTGTCCAATTTGTCGGGGCTGTTTCGGGTGTCCAATTTCGTTCGGATAAATATTGATTTAAGTTAATACTAGAACCGACATAACGGTTTTTTGCTTGAGGATTTATCAAAGTGTTAATTACATCTTGAGTTGTTGCGGTTCCTACGAATTTATTTGAAGATAAATCTGCGCCTTCGGTATAACTTGGGGATATTACGCCCCCCCATTTTTCACGAAATGCGGTCGTTTGTGCCACTCGCGCCATTTGTTTTTCGTATAAACTCAATTAATTACCCCCCGTATATCTTTGAAGTTTAGAGTTAAACCAGTTATTTTTTTCACTTAATGCGCCTATTGCAATTACAGCCACTAAGGAACCTAAAGCAATTTCTAAAACATTTTGTAATTTAATCATTTTTTCCTCTTTAGTATTTGATAACCTACAAAAGCCCCGCCAGCAATTAAAGCGACGGTTCCCACTTGACCCGTGAACGTTTTTAATTTACATGGAATGTCAAAAATACCGCATTCGCCCCCGCCCCCGCCGTTGTGTGTGTGGGTGTTAAGTTTTGTTTGTATTGCGTCGCGTTCGGCTTTTGCTTGATTTAATCTTCCTTCTTGGTCGGCATGGTTAAGATAAAGTTGTTCAATATTTCCATATTGCGCTTGGTTCGTTGCGTCTAATTCTTGAACCTTTTCGCCAAAATATGTTAAATCTTGTCCTATCTTAGATTGTTTTTGTCCAATTTCTATAAGTTGCCGTGAGTGTAAATCTATTGTATCAATATTTCGTGCTATTTGGTTCCATTGACTTTGATTAGTGCTAATAAAATCAGATTCAAGAACGTAAGACAAGATAACCCCCTATTGCCATTATCGGTATTAAATAATTATAATGAAATGGCAATTCAAAACCTGATTCTAAAATTTGAGAATCTACAGCCGATTTGACGGGTTGTATTGTTGCCTTTGGTTCTGGTTCTGTTGCTTGTTGCATGATTATTTGGTTTTGTTGACTTTGTTGAATTCGTTCTTGCTCTAAGCGTACTTGGTCGGCTATTGCTTGGCGAACCGCTTTAACTTGTGCGTCTTGTTCTAAGCGGGCTTGTTCTTTTTGATAATCCCAAATTTCTTGTTTATATTTTTCCGCCTTTTGATTTTCTGCTTGAATATATCCATCTCTTACTTCTGCTTGTCGCACTTTCCATTTATCACACTCGCCAAAATCCATACCCGCGCACTTACTTCTAAAATTGCTTTCCTTATCTCGTTGCCAATAATTAGCCATTCGTTGCGCTTCGGCAATTTGACCATTTAATCGATTTATGTTTGCTTCGTATTGCTGTCTATCATCAGGCACTATAAACATCTCCCCAGCCTAATTCCTCATAACAACAAACTAAATCAATAGTTGAAGAACCGACGGCGGTTGTGACATTTAGAACTATTCTGTCCGTTGACTTTAAAACAAATACAGAACCGTCTAACTCTTTATCCGTTGCGTCAGTTGTTGAAATTCTGCGCGTGGTTCCAAAAGATGAACCCGTATCAACTTCAAATCTAAACGAAGCGTTTCCCGTTCCGCTTGCATACGCTGAAAGATAAGTTATGTTTAGAGTCTTATTTGATAATCCAGTTAAAACAACTGTGTCGCCCGTGCTTGAACTGTCAACTTGTGCCGTTGTCATTGCGTGGCGCTGTGGTTGAACTACGCCTTGCCAGTCTAATTGCTGGCGCATTGTTTGAGCGACTTTGGAAATATTAGCGTCTGGTGTTACTTGTGGCTGACGTGCTTCGATTAATTTTTGATATGCTGGGAATTTCTTAAGCGGGTCAACATATTCAGTAGAACCACCCATTATTTTTTAACCCCGCATTTTCTTCTAGCGTTTTCTTTAGATGAACCGTTTTTCATTGCTTTTCTAACGCAACGGGCTTTTCTTAAGCCATTATTTGACATTAGAATTCACTACCCGCACTATATTCTAGCGCTGTATAATTTCGCGAACCGTTCCCGCCTTTTGTTGTAATTCCGACAGAATCGGCAAGCCTAACATAAGTCAAAGGTTGAACATAAAATGTCGGGTTGCCTTCAACTTCTACGGTTAATGTTTCATCTTGATCAAAATTTCCTATAAAGTAGCCACATCGATTGGAATCTCTATGAAAATGAATCTCGCCGTCGTTATCGGGAACATGATGAACCATTAAAATTCATCTCTCAAAATGGGATTTGTTGAATAGTTATGTCGCTTGCACTCTCGCCACTAGCGCCAGCCATTGCATGAGTTTTAATCCATGAGTTGCGAGGGATTTGTTCTTTAATTGGGAGCCAATAGTAATTATCTAAGATTGCTAAACTTGCAGGCGAATCTTCGAGACTTGAATTCATTTGACCAGTAAAGTTGTTAGTTAGTGATCCTAATTCGTGAACTTCGTACATAAGAACATTATTTACACCGTCAACATCAATGCCTACTTGAGTTAATGTCTCATCAGAAATTACAGTAGAACCGCCTGAAACAGTTGTATTATTGAATAGAATTCCGCTAACGTTTCCTAGTGCTTGGAATTCGTGATCCCAGTTGTTCAATGATGAATCATCAACACCGCTGGTATTTTTAGTGAATTTAGTATAATGAAGGGCTGTTCTTCTTGGCACTTGTGCTTGATAGTTTGCCGTTGCGCTTACTGTTAGATTATCTGCGTTTGTGACGGCTGAATAATACAATGAAACTTGTGTTTCATTTGCTACGGCTGGGAACCATATCGGCATTTGAATACCGCTAACCCATGCTTGTTGATTATCGCCAGCGCTTATTTTAGTGCGCATTTCGTTTGCTAACCATAAGTTGTTTAATGCGTATAAGTCAGTTAATGATAAATCCATTTCAACGGTTCCCGCTACGGAAACAGTTATTCTGTTAATGGTTGCTAATAGATTGGCTATTGTTGGGGCTGAACCGCCATTTTGTAGACCGCCGACAGTAAAAGATAGAGAATCTAAATATTTTGATTTTGCGCCTTGAAGTGTATTATTTAGTGAATCTTGTGACCATGAACTATTTTTTGCTGTGATTGCTTCAGAACTAGATACCATTAGTTATAGACCCCCATGTTTGAGGCTAGTCCGCCCGACGCTGTCACTCTTGGGGCTTGTGGGGCTGTGTGTGAACCTTTTGATAATAATGAAGGGTTTAATCCCGTTAATCTTAAAATGCCTTTTGTTGCAACGCCTGCGATTGCTTCGATTGCTCTTGCTTTTTTGGCTTGCATTGATTTATCAGTTGCCACTCTAACAGCGCTTGTTATTGCTGGCATTAAAACAATAATATCTCTAATATCTAAAACGTTTAATGATTGAGGAATTCCAAAAACGTTTGGAACCTTTGTCATTTTGTTTTGTAAAATTGCTGGGGCTTTTCCTAAAATCTCTCTCGATTGTGGTATGAATGCCTCGACGCCTTGTGTTCCAAATTCTAGGGCTAGGGTTGATAGAACTACGCCTGTCACGCCTTTTTTATTAATAACTTTCCATGAATTAGGGTCTAAAGGTTTTTTGACCATTTGTTGAAGTGTGTTAGTTATTTTCATTTCTTTTTACACCTTCTTGTTTTTGTAGGATTTTTTAATTTTCCATGTTTACATTTGGTCATTAAGAACCCTAAACCAAATCAGTATATGAATAACGCTCTTAGCTTACGGTTTAATAAAATTAAGATAGGCGTTGGCACTATGAAAATTTTCGTTAAAAATTTTTATGAAAGTGTGCCGTAAAATAATTATGGAATATCTAACAAAGAAAAAATTCCCAAAGTGGAATTTAATGCCGATAGACTTTGAGACATTAAAAGATGTACTCAATGAAACAAACGGCGTTAACCTAACTGCTGGCGAATGGTTAGAACATTACTCTCTTAAAAAGAAAGAAGAAAATTAATTTTTTTTTTGTTAAATTCCTTCAAATCGTTTTTTTAATCTATGATGAGAATTCTTACAACTAACCGAACAAAATTTTTTATTTGTTTTGTGTGGCGTTTCCTTTCCACAATAAACACAATTTAACGGCGTTCTTTTTCTTTCCATCTCTTTTGTGATTTTTGCGCCCGCTGTGAATTTGGGTTTATTCGTTCCCAAATATATCGGCGCCCGTCTTTTTGTGTGACGGGAATCCAGTCTTTAGGGCGCGCCCAATAATTATCATCTGCAATACCGCGTAATTGTTTTGTTAAGCGGTTTAATTCTTGAATAGAATTAACGGGCATTTTGAACCGCTCGCACTAAATATTTTTGAGTGAATTTCAAATCTTTTGGGTATTGTGCTTTTTTTCCAATGTGAATATTTACGGCGTCATGAATTCCGCGCATTAATTTAATTCCTTTATCACGGCAAAACTCGCATTCAATGGAATTAACGGTATCGTGAATTTTTTTCCATTTTTCCGAACCATCATAACCCGTGAAATATTCAGCGGGGTTAATTTTTTCTAATTTTGAACAACTAAGGGGCATATCTTTTGTTCCTTTTCGTATTTTCTACAATTATGACATTGTTTTAAATCTCTAGTAATTCCTTTAGGGTGTCGCATGGAATAACTAACGCCAAAATATTCAGTGTGAGTAATACACATCATTTTATAATTAAATCCCCCATTGAACCAGTCATATTTTTAAAAATTAATTCTAATGCTTTTTTATTTTTATAATTTCCTTCTTTGATTTCTTGTGCAAAATATTTCATTTGATACGTTTCGCCAAAAAATAGCGCGACTTTTGCGAGGCTGTCAACTTCGTCGTCATACATCATTCTTAAACCGTTATAACAATTATTTATCCAAACTTCTTTCATTTCTTTTGAAAATGAATTAACCTGGTTAATGCCTAGCGCCTGGCATTCTAGCGCCATTTGTTTTTTTTCTGTTAAATTTGCAATTTGTTTGTCTTTTGTTACTTTTATGACGGGGCTTGCAATTTTAATTGCTACATTTCTTAACATACGAACTCTTTCGGGTAATTCCATGATTATTGAACCCCGCTGGTCGCTTCTTTTATTGTTGTTGATTGTTCTTTTGCCACTCTTTTAGCAAAAACATTTTTTGATAATTGTTCTAATGTATCGCCGACAACTTGACGCCCGAATTCTAAATACACTTGTTGCATTGGGTCGGGTGGTGTTGCGTTAAATTGTTTATACGCTTGGATAATGTTTGGCAATTCTGCCATTAAATTTCTAATTGTAATTGGTTTATCGCTTGGATCTTGGGGTTGTTCTTGTTGTGGTTCGCTTGCTGTTTGTTTTTGTCTTAGATATTCGCTTATTTGATTTTGTGATTTTATTATTCCTTGCTGGTCGCTTTGAATTTGTTGTATTGCTTGCGCTAGCCCTGCGTTTATTTGTTCTTGCGTCGGTTCGCTTGGTTGTTCGTCGTTTTCGCTCAACTAAAACCCCTCTTTTTTTTTTGTGGTTTTTGGTTTAGTATGTTCGCAATGATTGCAGATACCTTCGATTATTGTTGTTCCGTGTTTATTACATCTCGTCATTTTTACACCCCCTTTTCTGTCGCTTCTTTAAAATCAGGTTCGTCTTTATGTATTACTTCGTCATGCCCGCAATTATAACAAACTTTTGCCTTTTCAACATCTTCTTTTGTGCCGATTGGTTTTAGACAATCTGTGCAAAAATATTCAGGTTCTTTATAATCGGGGTTTGGTTCTTGACAGTCGGGGCAAAATTTATCAAAAGACCTGGTTGCGTGGTTATGTTTTGGTTCTTCGTGTTTATGTTCGTGTTCGTGTTCGATTACATCAGATTTTTTGATATATCCTTCTTTTTTCATAAATTCGGTTAATTGGTTTTCTGTTTCTTCGTTCATTTTATGCGGTTCCTTGCTTGATTAATTGATCTAGGTTAATTTGTTGCGGTTCTTCTTGTTTAATTTCTTCTTTTTCTTTTGGCGACTTTTCTTTTTCTTCTTTTACATAAGCGTCTAGGGCTTGGCGTACTAATTCGCTTTTTGAAATGCCTTTAGTTTTCCGATATGTTTCGGCTTTTTCTGCGTCTTTTGTGTCTAAATGTGCTTGAAATAGTCCATTAGTCATTAATATGAATAATACTAACTACTATATGAAAATTATACATAACCCACACACCTATCTTTCCAGTCTAGGCTATTATAAAAAAAAAATATTATTAGTTTATTTTTATTTACATAGAATATTATACGGACTGGAAACAAAGGGGTGTGTGGGTCAAACAAATCTAAAAGGCGAATTAGTAGAACCTTTTGAAGTGGATTTTTATGCATTAATGCACGGTAAAAAGACGGCATTTTATAAGAAATGTGAGCGTTATTCATGCGATAACCAGGTTCTAAATGCCCCAAATCATCATTTTTGTGCTGATTGCATGATAAATCAAGCAATATTTTTAACCCCATTGGTCAAATTTATGAATAAATAATAGATAACAAGTTTATGAATAAATAAAATCAATGACAGAAAACGACATTAACGCCGATATGATGGCAGAACTAGACAAATACAAAAGAATCGCTAACGGGCAAGCCTACGCGCTAAAATTAGCCGTTGAGGCACTCGCCCGCGTTGTAATTCTTGAAGCAAAAAAACAACAAGTTAACGAATGGAAATGAGCGGTTGCAAATTATGTCAAATTGCGGAAATGAATGACCGCGATTTTTATTTGCAATGGTATTTGAAAAGGTTAAGTAAATTTAACCTACAACACGCCCCTAATTGTCCAAATCGAACACAAAGAACCCTCTATAATCTAGGTAAAAGACACATTCAACTAGCAAAACAGTTTGAATAATTGTCTTACACCTATCTTTTTTTTCATCAACAACGTTTATCAGATTATTTTTTAAAAAAAACCATAGACGGTATTATTAAAGAGATAAAAAAAGAGAAATACCCCGCCCCCCAAAGAGAAAAAGCATGAAAAAAATTGCGTCTTTTGGCTGTGGGGTTGATAGTGTAGCGGGTCTTTTATTAAATTCTGATTATGATGAAATTATTTTTGCTGATACGGGAAACGAACGACCCGAAACATACACATATTTAGATTATTTTGAAAAGAAAAGCGGATTAAAAATAACCCGTGTAAGATCTCATTATGGGAAAATTGCAAATTATTATTATTCTAAAAAAGCCCAGCCTTCTAAATGGAAAAGAGATTGTACGGGAAAATTTAAAATCAGCCCTATTAGAAAATATTTGCGTAATAAATATGGAAAAAAAGAATCATTCGAAATGAGTATTTTTATCGATTTTTCTGAGTTTCATAGAATGAGAAAATCCGATGTTAAATATATTAAAAATATTTACCCACTTGTAGAACAAAAAATCTCAAGACCAGAATTAAAGGAACTTATAATTTCAAAAGGTTACGAATTACCCATAAAATCGGGTTGTTATTTTTGTCCATACACAACGAAAAAAGGCTGGCTTGATTTAAAAGAAAAATATCCTAATTTATACAAAAATGTATTAAAATTAGAAAAAAATAGTAGAATGAAACTGCCTTTAATTAATCTAAAAGGTAAAGATTCCCAAAATTTGTTAGAATGTGCTTGTTTTAATGGTTAATGAAAAACCTTTTCGTGTATTTTATGAACTTCTTTTTTGATTTCGTCTATATCTCGGCATAGCCTACGCTCTAAATGTTTGGTAATTCCAAAAATACCCCCTAGTATTGTGCCGACAATGGCGACAATTTCGGCGATTTCTGTCATTATTTCAAACCTTGTAGTTTTGGTCTAATTGCTTTTTCGACTTTATCCCATACAAACATAGAACCATAAGCGCCGAAAATGATCATAAAATTCTCGGTGTTTACTAATCCAGCGTGAATTCCTACTAGAGTAAGAACCCCGCCCCATGCTTGCGCCATGTGTCGTGTTTTGAATTCCATAAATGCCCCTCAAAATAAAACTATATGAATTAGATTGCTAGCTTACGCTTTATCAAATCCTCTAAATATTCGGAATAGTATGTCCTGGCTTTTATCAATCTGTTTCGTTTTCTTTTCTTAAACCATTTTGGTAGCCATGAATTTTTTTTCATGTCTTTTTCGTTATTTATTAAATTCGTATCAATTTGATTTATTATTTCTCGGTAATAGTCGCCAGTTTGTTTTTTATTCATTTACTCACTTCCATAAACTACCATCGTTGAATTCGCGCTCGTAGTGCCTGAAAACGCATAGCCTGTAATTTTTGTTATTTGGTTTGTATTTTTCCAATATCCTAACGTATAACATTTTTTGGGCGCTTGACTTGACGCGGTTGTTGTTGTTGAGGTTGAAGCCTCTAAGATACACATTGAATCATAACCGTCTTGATTTGTTACGTGCATTGTGCATTTTTTATAAACATCATTTCCATCATAATAACACCAAATGCCCGCGCGGTTTTGCTGTGTTCCCGTTGTGTTTTCTATTTCATATCTTAAATCAATATCAGTCGATGAGGTTGAATCATTAAACTTGAAGAATAATCCGTTTCCGTCCTCGATATAACAGTCGACATAAAGATAATTGTAACCACTATCAAAAGATACTTCTAAGTCGCCCGAACCGCTAGCCGATCCTAATTTTGTCCAGGGCATTAGGAAGGGTCGAACCCCCAAATTTTCATAATTCCATTATCTAAATTATGACCGTCAGCGTTAGAAAATTGAAATCGGTTAATTTGTCCAGCGGTGGCGTCATAACCAAAAACCCCGTTTGTTATATCTGGGGGCGTTACGTCCTCGCCGACTTGACCTTGGTGAATTAATAATTTTTTTCTGCCCGCGATATTACTCATTAAAACATTAACTTGAACTTTTCCATCGCCAGCGGGCGCTACAATTCCATAAGTAACATCTTCTTGATCTGAATCACTTGTAAAATTATCATTATAACGATTATCGCCATTCCCATAACTGCCGTTTATTGCTACTTTTAAAATTTGAACGCCCCCCGAATTCGTTGAATCAAATTCCGCTTGAAGCCACATGTAACGCTTTGGACTTGAAATAATATCAGATTCAAAAGTAGACGACGCGCTTGTTAATTCTTTAGTGCCTAATTCTTCCCATACACTATCCCCGCTTGTATCGTCGTCATTGTAACCTAGAACAACGACTTCGGTCACACCGCCTTTAAATTGTCGCGAACCTGAGGTTTGAACACAGTCATAATATAATTTTGTAATTTGTGCGCTTGTGTCGCTCCATTTGAACGCCCCGTTTACCCTTCTAACTGGCATTCCGCCCGAATATGTCCAATTATTAGCGCTCCAATAAGTGCCAAGTTTTAATTCATCTGCATAATTTGACCAAAATTGATAATTAAAAATTTCTTCATCGTTATCAAATCCGCCTAATAAATTATAATTATCGCTTGTATAACTTGCGTCACTACCCCCGTCAAAACTTAATTTTCCCGAACCGTTCCCGCTTGTAGTGCTGTTAATCATTTGAACGGGGTCGGCGTTTGTTTGGTCGGTTTTGTAAGTCATTAAAATCATAAGATGATCTTTACCTTCAAAGGTGTCAGTGTTCCAGGTTCGATTATCACTACCCAACTGATAATATTCTAATTGTTGATAAAATGGCGCCCCGCCCCCGCTCGCAAATTTTTGAAAAGGATTTAATAAATTTAAACTCATTTTTAATCACTCGGATAAGATACTTGTTTAACGGCGTCCGTTATTGTGGACGTCCATTTATTTTTAGGATTATCTGTATTCCATTGAGTAACCGTCCATAATGGGATATTATTCCCATACATATCCTTTTGTTGTTTTAATTCATACGTCCACGTCATAGTTTAAACCCTATCAACTCACATTTAAGACCCACGCCGGCGGTTGAAGATCCTACGGCGTCAATGTCAAAAGTTACAATATCGTCATTCGCTAAAGTCGTACTAGATAAAACGGCGGGCGTTGAAGCCGTAACGCTTGTTTTTTCGCCCGCGTCGATTGTTAATTTTGTGCTAAGTATTGTCGCTGGCGAACTTGCGCCCGCGTTGATATCTACTGTTATGACAGAACCAGCGGGCGCGGTCGAAACGCTAGCGCGTGGTAATTCTGTTAAATTAAATGCGTAAGGCATACGAAACTGTGTTACACTGGTTCCGGTTGCTAAATCGCCAGTCTCGCCCGATAAGGCTAAAATAATTGATTGCATTTGTTGAACTGGCTTTGGCATTACTTACGCCCCCTTTTTTTACCTAAGCGCGTCATCAAATAATAACCGCCTACGCCCGCGCCTATGAGAATCGCATACAAAGCCATTGGATTTTCGTTAGGAAGGTCTAAAGCTTCTTGGGTTGCGGATTTTGCGGGGTTCATTTCTGCGCCTGGTGTTTTAATATCATTAGTTATAACGTTTAAATCTGGCGTTTCGGGGTCAACTATCTCAACGGCGTTAGAATTCAAATTAACTGAATGAGTTAACACGGGGCGCGGTCTTTTGCTTGGTGGCGGTTGCGCTAATGTTTGGCTTAATGACGCTAATTGCGCCCTTAATACCGTTTGTTTTTCGGGCGCTGTCCAATTTGTCGGGGCTGTTTCGGGTGTCCAATTACGTTCGGCTAAATATTGATTTAAGTTAATGCTTGAACCGATATAACGGTTTTTTGTTTCGGGATTTATCAAAGTGTTAATTACGTCTTGAGTTGTTGCGGTTCCTACGAATTTATTTGAAGATAAATCCGCGCCTGGTGTATAACTTGGGGATATTACGCCCCCCCATTTTTCACGAAATGCGGTAGTTTGTGCCACTCGCGCCATTTGTTTTTCGTATAAACTCAATTAATTCCCCCCCGTATATCTTTGAAGTTTAGAGTTAAACCAATTATTTTTTTCACTTAATGCGCCTATTGCAATTACAGCCACTAAGGAACCTAAAGCAATTTCTAAAACGTTTTGTAATTTAATCATTTTTTCCTCTTTAGTATTTGATAACCTACATAAGCCCCGCCAGCAATTAAAGCGACGGTTCCAACTTGACCCGTCAACGTTTTTAATTTACATGGAATGTCAAACATACCACACTCGCCCCCGCCCCCGCCGTTGTGTGTGTGGGTGTTAAGTTTTGTTTGTATTGCGTCGCGTTCGGCTTTAGCCTGGTTTAATCTTCCTTCTTGGTCGGCATGGTTGAGATAAAGTTGTTCAATATTTCCATATTGCGCCTGGTTCGTTGCGTCTAATTCTTGAACCTTTTCGCCAAAATATGTTAAATCTTGACCCGCTTTTACTAATTGCTGAGAATGTAAATCTATAACCTCGCGGTTGTTTTGAATTCTATTAATATTAAATAAAACATTTCTGTTTATAGAACTTATTTCGTTTACAAAAGCGTCGCTAGTTACGTAAGACAAGATAACCCCCTATTGCTATTATTGGAATTAAATAATTTTCGTGAAATGGTAGTTTAAAATCGCCTGGTAAAATGTTAGCTTCGGTTAAATTATTACCTGGTTCCATTATTGCGGTTGCGCTTGGTTCGGGTTCGGCTGGTGGCGCTTCTTGCATGATTATCTGATTTTGTTGACTTTGTTGAATTCGTTCTTGCTCTAAGCGCACTTGGTCGGCTATTGCCTGGCGAACCGCTTCAACTTGTGCGTCTTGTTCGGCTTTTGCTACGTCTTTTTGATAATCCCATAATGCTTGTTTGGCGTTTGAAATTTTTTTATCATAGCCTGGGTATTCTTGCGCCCATAATTTCGCGCCGTCTTGTTTCCAGGCGTCACACTCTGTTAATCTTCCAGGAACCCGCCAGCCCCTAATCCCTGGGCAAGTGGACTTAGAGCGGTCTAAATGTCTTTGGCGGGCGTCGCGCGCCTTTATTGCTTCATTAATTGCGTTTTCTAATTGTGAAATTCTGTTTTCGTATTGTTCTCTAGTAGGAATTTCCATTATCTAAGCGCTGTATACATCTCCCCAGCCTAATTCTTCATAACAACAAACTACATCAATAGTTGAAGAACCGACGGCGGTTGTGACATTTAGAACTATTCTGTCAGTTGACTTTAAAACAAATACAGAACCATCTAATTCTTTATCGGTTGCGTCAGTTGTTGAAATTCTGCGCGTGGTTCCAAAAGATGAACCCGTGTCAACTTCAAATCTAAACGAAGCGTTTCCCGTTCCGCTTGCATACGCCGAAAGATAAGTTATGTTTAGAGTTTTGTTTGATAATCCAGTTAAAACAACTGTGTCGCCCGTGCTTGAACTGTCAACTTGTGCCGTCGTCATTGCGTGGCGCTGTGGTTGCACTACGCCTTGCCAATCTAATTGCTGGCGCATTGTTTGAGCGACTTTACTAATATTTGCGTCGGGTGTTATTTGTGGCTGTCTTGCTTCGATTAATTTTTGATATGCTGGGAACCGCTTAAGAGGGTCAACATATTCCGTAGAACCGCCCATTATTTACGCCCCTTTTTTAGACATGCACTCATACAAGACTTGAAACCGCCTTTACCCTTGCATTTTTTAGCACAAGTTTTGAATTTTTGTTTTTGTGACAATTAGAACTCACTTCCCGCACTATATTCTAGCGCTGTATAATTTCGCGAACCGTTCCCGCCTTTTGTTGTAATTCCGACAGAATCGGCAATTCTAACATAAGTTAAAGGCTGAACATAAAAAGTCGGATTGCCTTCAACTTCTACGGTTAATGTTTCATCTTGATCAAAGTTGCCTATGAAATAGCCACATCTATTAGAATCTCTGTGAAAATGAATTTCGCCGTCGTTATCGGGAACATGATGAACCATTAGCGTTCATCTCTCAAAACGGAATCTGCTGAATAGTTATGTCGCTTGCACTCTCGCCACTAGCGCCAGCCATTGCGTGAATCTTAACCCATGAGTTGCGAGGAATTTGCTCTTTAATTGGTAACCAATAGTAATTATCTAAGATTGCTAAACTTCCAGGCGAATCTTCAAGACTTGAATTCATTTGTCCAGTAAAGTTGTTAGTTAGTGAACCCATTTCGTGAACTTCGTACATGAGAACATTATTTACGCCGTCTATGTCGATTCCGACTTGTGTTAATGTTTCGTCGCTGATTACAGTAGAACCGCCTGAAACAGTTGTGTTATTGAATAGTGTTCCGCTAATGTTTCCTAGTGCTTGGAATTCGTGATCCCAGTTATTTAATGATGAATCATCAACACCGCTGGTGTTTTTAGTGAATTTAGTATAATGTAGGGCTGTGCGTCTTGGAACGCTTGCTTGATAATTTGCTGTTGCGCTTACTGTTAGATTATCTGCATTTGTTACGGCTGAATAATACAATGAAACTTGTGTTTCATTTGCTACGGCTGGGAACCATATAGGCATTTGAATACCGCTGACCCATGCTTGTTGATTGTCGCCAGCGCTTATCTTAGTGCGCATTTCGTTTGCTAACCATAAATTGTTTAATGCGTATAAGTCAGTTAATGATAAATCCATTTCAACTGTGCCAGCTACGGAAACAGTAATTCTATTAATGGTTCCTAATAGATTGGCTATTGTTGGGGCTGAACCGCCGTTTTGTAGTCCGCCGACAGTAAAAGATAGAGAATCTAAATATTTTGATTTTGCGCCTTGTAATGTATTGTTTAGTGAATCTTGTGACCATGAACTATTTTTGGCTGTGATTGCTTCGGAACTGGAAACCATTAGTTATAGACCCCCATGTTTGAAGCCAGTCCGCCACTTGCTGTTACTCTTGGGGCTTGTGGGGCTGTGTGTGAACCTTTTGATAATAATGAAGGGTTTAAACCAGTTAATCTTAAAATGCCTTTTGTTGCGACGCCTGCGATTGCTTCGATTGCTCTTGATTTTTTGGCTTGCATTGATTTATCGGTTGCCACTCGAACGGCGCTTGTTATTGCTGGCATTAACACGATGATATCTCTAATATCTAAAACGTTTAATGATTGAGGAATTCCGAAAACATTAGGAACCTTTGTCATTTTGTTTTGAAAAATTGCTGGGGCTTTTCCTAAAATCTCTCTTGATTGTGGGATAAATGCTTCTACGCCTTGAGTTCCAAATTCTAGGGCTAGGGTTGATAGAACTACGCCTGTCACGCCTTTTTTATTGATAATTTTCCAGGAATTAGGGTCTAAGGGCTTTTTTACCATTTGTTTTAGGTTGTTTGTAATTTTCATTTCTTTTTACACCTTCTTTTCCCAGTAGGATTTTTTAATTTTCCATGCTTACAGCGTTTTGACATTAAGAACCCTAAACTAAATCAGTATATGAATAACGCTCTTAGCTTACGGTTTCAAATCTTTTTTTTAATCTATGATGAGAATTTTTACAACTAACCGAACAAAATTTTTTATTTGTTTT
>Ga0080013_1002761_pt1 | contig 19870 bp, 28 predicted proteins | sample ETNvirenome_6_85_FD_69236 | JGI IMG/M metagenome (GOLD analysis project Ga0080013, IMG submission 69236) | Marine viral communities from the Pacific Ocean - ETNP_6_85 (SPADES assembly) (version 2) | ecosystem: Environmental > Aquatic > Marine > Oceanic | place: Pacific Ocean | collected 2013-06-19 | reverse complement strand
ACGAGTGTCCATGTCAGCATTATCTACCGGAAAATCTCCCTCGTATATATTGTTCATTCCCCATTCGATAATCTGTTTTTTTGTTGTTTTAATATAACCGCCCATCGTGTTTCCTCTTTAATAGTTTATACAGTAGGCAGTTTATACACTTGCCTAGGTGGAGGTGTCAAGTGAAACGCTCAAGCAGCTAGAAGCAGGTTCTGGAACGGTGCACTGTTTATCCAGCTACTGACGCGGCGTGACCTGTCTAGCAGGGACTTGGTTACGTTGTCATTAGAGGCTGACCCCTTGATAGGAAACTCCTCAGAGTTGTGACTACTGTAGTAGGTCAGGGCAGATGCCAAGGCCCAGACGTTGGAGCCACGGGTACTAACCTCCGTAAGGTATTGATCTTTCATCCTTTCCTGCATTCTCTCGCTCATCCCCGGGAGTGCCTCTATGGTGGCCTCTGCCTGTGTCACCATGATGTCAGTTGATGCCATCACCTGATACCGCTGGATGTCCTTGTAGAAATCGCGCACCACCTTGTCCATGTCTAGGATAAAGTTGGACAAGTTGAAGCCAGAGGTGTGGCGCTTGTTTCCCTTGGTATAGTCACCAGAGATCATGCCGTTGGTGCAGAAGAAATCTAGCAGGCCAGTGACAAAGCCATTGGAGGTGGACCCGTCATAGCTCTGGACCAAGGCCACGGTGAGCGCCACCTCTGTCTGGTGCTTGCGTGTCTCAATAGGTTTGGAGAACGCAGGGAAGGTGTACTTCCGGGACCTGACAGCGGACCCGTGAGACATGCTGTCGCTGATCTCCATGTCCTTGAACTTGTCATTGGGCAGGGCGTTGATCAGCATGGCCTCTGTGGCCTCGGTGAAGTCGCGCATCTGGGTGACCTTGTACTTGTCACCTACCACACCTGTGCTGACACCTGTCCACGTATCCACCAGCACCTTGTGACTGTTCAGCGCGGTCTCTTCAAACCAACGAATGTCCGTCATCGCGCCTATGATCCCACGCTCATACCATAGCTCTTGTTCTTCAACAGGTGCAAGAAAACGCTGGGCCTGCTCTGTCTGGTTGTGTTCATTGAACAGGTCCTGCGCTGTCTGTGCAGTGGGTGAGCGAAAGTTAAGTACATCATTCATGGTTGATCTTCCTTTCTCAGTTGATTGTTCTGGATACTTGTACAGGGTTGATGTTGGAGATGTCAAGGATTTCTTTTACAAAGGGGTCATCCTCTTCCTTGACCATGATATCTACCACAGTGGACTCGGTGTGTCCCGCTTGGACCTGCGTACCCATGCCCGTGAGTTCATCGTACTCTACGCCAAAGCTTATGGCAGAGGTGCACAAGGTTTCGAGACAGTCCTTGAGCGGGAGGACAAGACCGTCCTCTGTCTTTACCATCCCAGCGGTGGCGTCCACCGTGTCAGGGTTGTCCGGGTCAAAGGGTATCACCAATGTGGTGGCGGTGAGTATCTTATAGACTAGAAACTTCTTCTCGTCTGCGTCCATTCTCTCTGGTTCCTTGTTCAGTTGGTTGGTTGTAGATTTATATTCCACCGTCCCGGTAGATGTCAACAGCTTTTTTCATTTTCTTCCTGTTGTACTTTGTGTCTACCTTTTCAACAGGGTGACCCCTCTCCCACATAGCCTTGGCCATGGGGTTACGTGCAGGGGTGCGCCGCTCTATCTTGTCCAGTCGTTTGCGTTCACGCTTTCGCATGGCCTTGGCCCTCTCGTTTATCTGTGCCGTGAAGAAATCTTCTAGGTTTAGCATTTCCATTTCACTGTACCTCTACAATAGCGTCGTCGTCTGTCTCTATCCAAACCACCGCGCCACAGGGGAGCGGCTTGTCAGGACTATAGATGACCCTGGCTTTCCCGTCAATTGATATCTCTGTTGCCTTGACGTTTTTGTTGTAGCTCTTCATGGTCAGGGGAGGTGTACGCTCCCCCGACTTCCTGTTTGCCTTGATGATGTGCTGATTAACGTGGATCACCTGACGCTTGCCCATGATCAATAGTCCTCCTCATATGTTTCGTCCACTTCTAGGGCGAGGTCCTGTATGGCATTGAACGCCTGATCCGTGATCTCCTCCGCGTATACCTTACGCAGTCCCGGCGTGGACATGGGAATTATTCCCTTTAGCCATTCGTCCAGATTATCCCGGAGCAATTGTGCTAGCTCAAGGTGGGTGTCGGATACATAGCGGCGGGTATATAGGTCCAATGCCGCTTGGTTTATCTTCTGTCTGCAGGTCATGTCTGTTCAGTCCTTCTTTGCGTATTCTTCATATATGGCGTACATCGTGTCTACCTCTTCAATTTTCCAGTCACCATCGGGAAGCTCTCCCGCTTGGTATTCTGCATCATTGCTGAGATATTCCAGTTCCTTACCGTCTATCTCCCGGTCACTGGTGACGGTCACCCGCACCGATTGCTGGACGGTGCGGTATACCGTGAAGGTATATTCTTTCTCTTGCCGTTCCATTGTCTTAGTCCTCTTCCATTAGTATGCGTTGAAGTTCTCTGACAGTGCGCCCCGTGATCCGGGAGAGTTCCCGGAGTGTCATATCTAGGTGACTGTCGAACAGGTCTTTGATGTCTTGTTTGTCCATTGTCTTTGGCCTTGTTGAAAGTGAATGACAGGGGGAATATAGGCTAGGGTGTTTCCCCCTGTCAATGGTTTATTTTGCCTAGGCTTGTGCTCGCCATGCCAGATACCGCTTCACCTTGTACCCTGTACCGTGTACCGTGATAGAGCGGTGAGTAGAGCCGCGCCCGCCTGTACCACCGCACCCTAGGCAACTCTTACAGCTGGCAAGGGCTTCACCGTGTACTTGCTTGTCAGCGGGACAGGTGGCCACCTTGTGAGCGGTATCTGCTGGCTTGTCCTCACCTTGCACGTGAGCAATAAAGCAACGGTATCCCATAAGCTCGGCGGCGAGGGTGTCGCATGGCTTGTCGATACTGGCCATGCAATACTTGGCATAGGCCGGGGAACAAGTGCGCCATTGATGGGTGTACCCGTTCCATCCGTGGGCGCAGGCGTTTAGGTAATGCCATACCTCAATGGGTACAGCCGCCGGATCACCGTAGGTGCCTAGGCGATTGTCTTTGTCTGTGCCTAGCTCTGTCACGGCCAGCCAATTGTTAGAGATATCGCAATAGGGCTTGTATGTGTTCCCGGTGTCGATACCCTTGCGAATGATAGGGGCTTGGGTCAGGGACTTGTATACCATGTTGACAGATTGCGCCACGTTTACATAGCACCACCCCTGATTAGAGGGACGGGCCAAGCAATTGCCGCATACGCTATAATCCTCGCCGCTCTTGAGCGCGTCCAACGGGGGAACATCGGAGCGAATGATAAACGTCTGCAGCATACTGTCCGTCTTACTGTTACCGGACTTAGGTATAGCCACCACCACAATGGGCTTACCGTCCATCAGAGAGGGACCGCGATATATGATGAAACCGTTGGGCTTGGTCCCGTGCTGGCGCTTGTAGTCAGCAATGGCTTCATCTAGATCAAACATGGTAGCGTTATTGTCAAAGGGCATGAGATAGAACCTTGATGGTTGTTAAGGGTGAATATGTTATGGCATACCGCATAAGGGAAAACAAGAGTAAAGTGAAATAAATTTATATTTTATTGATATTACAGGCAAGTTATTGTTTTATATTGCCTTTTATGTTCATCCCTTTGCCTGTCCCTGCAGGAGTAGAGCCTAGGTATCCGCCCCTGCGTCTACGTCTACTTCTACGTCTACGTCCACCCGCGTCTATGTCTACTTCTACGTCTACGTCCACCGGGCCGGGGCCGGGTACGCACCTTGGCGGAACAAACCAAGAACACGCGGGCGGCCAAGCCCCAAGACCTAGCACATGGGCAAACCCTTGGCCAGTAAAAAAAAGTGAAGAAAAAAGAAAAAAAATGACATGGTGTCCTTGAAAATCAGCCAAAGCTTCCCATATCTCTATTGTAGGCAACGGGCCTACACAACAACTTAGGAAGACCAAGACATGTCTAAATATATTCTTGCAGCAGCAGACCAGACGGACCCCAACAAGACATATCTCTTGATGGGCCATTCCGGCCTCGGTGCATACCAGCAAATGGCCAACCGGACGTATCTGGGCCGCGTTGAGCTGGATACGCAAACGGGCAAGATGGAAAACCTTTCCACGGCCATGTTCGAGTGCTCCGCATATAGCACTTGGGCAAACGGGGTAGTCCGGACCAAACTGTTTAATGCCTTTGATCAGGTCCAAGACGCGGGCTTGATCAACACCGCGCTGGGAACCGCACCAGTCAGCAACAGCAAGACCAGCTTAGTGCACACCATTGCTGGCACGCCAGAGTTCGCGGCCAGCTGTTACAAAGAGACGGTCTGGGCTGTGCGGCGGTTCATTGATCCCAACCTAGGGATATGGGAGACTGGTTCAGCTGGCGCGGAGATGGACCTCCCCACTTATCGCGGGCAGTCAGTCTTTGTCTCAGCCGTTGCGCTGGGCCGGGCCTTCGGATTGTCCAAGCAAGAGCTTGACCATGGCCCGATGGCCAAGTTCAACCACCGTATTGGGCGCTCACGTGGGCCGCGCAAAGCATGGGAGCGCATGGGCGGTAGCGACGGCTGGCTTGAAGTTGCCAAGGTAGCGGCGTGGAACGACTACCACAATGCGGGCACTGGCCGGTTGAACAAGATTGAAATCACGCCGGAATCAGTAGACACGCTGGCCACCGTGATCCGGCGCAAGATTGAGAACACGCCGATCAGAAGTCTGGACGCTTTCATCTAGGGATTGCTGCTAAACTTGCCCGGGCTGGCGATTGTGCTGGCCCGGGATTTTTTTTGCCCTGCGGGGCTGAAAGGTAACTCGCTCGTCGCTCGTTTGGTTATACGAAGGGCCTTGAAAGGAGTCTCGCTAGTCGCTCGACTGGTTGTATTAAGGGCCTTGAAAGGAGTCTCGCTAGTCGCTCGACGCTTATTCTAAAGGCCCTACCCCCCGGGACCCCCCATTGTGCCGTCAGTCTTAATATATATAATGGGACCCCCATAAGCGGAGCAAATTTTACAAAAATCAAAAAACGGGGGTATTTGGCGGGGGTATTAAAAAAGAACAACACAAGTGCTACTCCTAATAACACATAATATCTTTCTTTTTATTATTCTTTTAATAGTACATAATAACACATAAGAGTTCTCCTTGGGTGCCTTTGCACAGGGTAACATGAAAACAAAGATATTGCAAGGCCCCTCCTTATAAATTATAATAAAAACTAATTCTTCTTGTCTCTCTTTAAAGGGGTGCTAAAAATTGACTACTGATGAAGAAGTTATGTCTGGTGCCAAACCCAGACCCAATGCAAGATCAGAGGCCTACAACCTTACCAAGAAACAGACTAAGTTTGCAGAGGTCTACATAGAAACCAATGATCCTATCCATGCACTGGTAGAGTCAGGGTATGCCCCGGTGAATACCAAGGACGGTAGACTGGACCGTACCAGAACTGCCAGAAGAGCACAGCAGTACCTCTCCAACCCCAAGCTCAGAGCCTACATAGAGATGCTCAGAGAGGACGTTGTAGAGAAGGTATCTTGGAATGCACAGAAGGTTCTAGACAAAATGTACCAGACCTATATGAGAGCCACAGAGGCAGAGGACTATACCAATGCCAATCGCTCTCTGGAGAACATGGGCAAGCACCTAGGCATGTTCATTGACAAGAAAGAGATCAAACAGAACACCACCTTTCAGGGTGTAGATGAAGCTTTCACCCCTGATGTAGACAGTGACATCAAAAGACTGGCAGACATCTCTGGGTATTCTCTCTCTGTCATCAAAGGGGGCAAGGGAGAAGAATAAGTGGAAGGTGCTCCAGAAGAACACCAGCTAAGACTAAGAGAGAACCTGTACCTCAGAGCAGTGGAGACTGCCAAGACAGACTTCTTTTCCTATGTCAAGTTTATTGCCCCCTCTCTTGTCTCAGACTTCAAGGTGGGCAGACACATAGAGGTGCTCTCCAGAAAACTACAGAGAGTAGTAGACTCTCCTGACCCACAGAGACTAATGGTTTTCCTCCCTCCCCGCTCCTCCAAGAGCCTGCTCTGTTCTCAACTCTTTCCCTCTTGGTACATTGGTAACTACCCTTCTCACGAAATAATGAGCATATCTCACTCTGACCAGCTGGCCTCAGACTTTGGTAGAACTGTCAGGGACATTCTCAAGATGCCTCTCTACCAAGAGATATTCCCCGGGGCAACCCTCAGAGAGGACGTAAGAGCCGCTGGTAAGTGGAAGACCAAGCAGAACGGTATCTACTACGCAGCGGGGGTACGCTCACAGATAGCAGGGCGCGGAGCACACATTGCACTGATAGATGACGCCATGTCAGAGGAGGACGCCTTCTCAGAGGCAGGGCGTAGGTACATCAAAGAGTGGTACCCTTCAGGTCTCAGAACACGCCTGATGCCCAACGGCTCTGTTATCATCATCAACACCAGATACCACGAAGATGACCTTTGCGGGTGGCTCCTCAACAACCAGACAGAGGATACCATACCTTGGGATGTTGTCTCCATACCAGCGTGGCTAGACGAAGAATCAGCACACCTGCTAGACCTCCCAGAGGGTTCCTCCTACTTCCCGGAGTGGAAACCAGACGAACTCCTCAGACTAGACGAAGCAGAGATCAGGGCCAACAACGGGGCCAAGTACTGGCAGGCCCTGTACATGCAGAACCCCACACCTGACGAGGGGTCCACCATCAAGTCTCACTGGTTTCAGAACTGGGAGCTAGAGGACCCACCAGAGTGTGAAATAGTCATACAGACCTATGACACTGCCTTCTCCACCCGGAGCACAGCTGACTACTCTGTGATACAGACATGGGGCATTTTTGACTGGCTCACCACGGACCTAGCAGGAAGAGAATACCTAGCACCTAACATGATCCTTCTGGGCAATGTAAGAGAAAGGCTAGAATACCCAGAACTAAGGAGGACAGCACAAGACCTCTACGATGATTACAAACCAGATATCTGCATCATAGAAAAGAAAGCATCTGGTCAGAGCCTGATACAGGACATGAGAAGAGCAGGACTTCCTGTGTTGGATTACCTCCCGGATCGTGATAAAGTATCCAGAGTACATGCAATTACACCTCTCTTGGAATCTGGGCGCGTATGGCTTCCCAGAGGACGAGATTGGTCAGAAGACTTATTCGCAGAGGCTATACAATTTCCATACGGGAGGCACGATGATCAAGTAGACGCAATGGCAATGGCAATACACTATCTAAAAGAATCTTGGCACTTGTCCCACCCAGATGATCCCGACTACGAAGAAGACGAAAGCCAACCTAAGAATAAAAAGACTTATTGGAATTGGAATTAAAGTGGCCTACCTAACTTCTAACATACCTTTTTTCAGGTGTTTAGTACGAAAAGAATTTACACATAATCACGAAGACTACCAAGGAGAATACCTACACGCACTGGCAATAGCAGTCAACACAATACCAGACAGGTGTCTTAGTTTCAATGTTGTATTTACAGGTTGTGAAGCAGAGGATGGTGAAGATAATCTACACGGCGGGGCCATGTGGGCCAGAATGCCTATCACTGGTCTTGTTTCTGACACTCCGTTAGACGAGTTCCCAGAGCTTATGCCCACGCACTTTGCACAACCGTGGGACTGTTCTTCCAGAGATCACTCTGTAATTTTCATGGACCGTATATCTTCTAGTCCATGGCTTTGTAAGATAGGAGGTGTATTTCACACAGGTAGGTACCTGTTCACTGTAGACTACACAGGAACTGCAATTGCAGATGACCCTGCACAGCACAAGCAGTCTCACGTTCTAGAACTTACAGATGCAGGAGCATACACAGGAAATATTGTGGCTCTTCCAAATAACAGAGTAAGAGTAACAAACCCTGCAATGTGGACAAACGGAGAAGGTGCACCAGACTTTGTACCTAGTCAGTATGTTCACTCTGCAGAAATCCATAATAGTTACATGGACCCTTATACAACTTTTAACAACCTTTATCAGCAGGAGGACCTAGAAAATGGCCAAGATGAAGATGAAGAAGAACAAGAATGGTAAAAAACCTGTTGCCAAGAAATACGGTGGTAAACCAAAGATGCGTATGAAAATGGGCGGTAAGCCCAAGATGCGTATGAAAAAAGGTGGCAGAGCCAGATAAAGGAACTAAACAATGGCAGTTGAGCGTAACCCGCTAGAGGCAATGGAGCCAGAACTCCAAGAAGAAATGCCTGTGTCTAACTTCAGTGTCATGGGAGATACCCCTTCCATAGAAGCAGAGATGATGGCAGAGAACATTGTAAACTTTATGCCAACAGAAGACGGTGGCGTAGAGGTGGAGTTTGGAGAGATGGAAGAACTAACTATCTCTGGCCCCATGGGTTCCCACTTTGAAAACATCGCAGAGTTTCTGGAAGAAGGAGACCTAGAAGAAATAGGTTCTATGGTCTATGACAGTTACGAAGCAGACAAAGAGTCAAGGCAAGAGTGGGAACAAATCTTTGAGCGTGGGTTTGATCTTCTGGGTCTCAAGCTAGAAGAAACCACAGAACCCTTTGACGGTGCCTGCACAGCTGTCCACCCTCTCTTGATAGAGTCCGTTGTCAAATTCCAGAGCAAAGCCTCTCAAGAACTCTTCCCGGCAGGTGGACCAGTAAAGTCTCAGATCATAGGAGCTTCTACCATTGAGCGCGAGAAACAAGCGCAACGTGTCAAGAACTTTATGAACTATCAGCTTACTCAGCAAATGCCTGAGTACTTTGAAGAACAAGAGCGTCTGCTGTTTCACCTCCCGGTGATGGGTTCTGCCTTTAAGAAAATTTACTATGATCAGCTACTGGAAAGACCAGTGTCAGAACTGGTACCCGTGGATCACTTCTATGTATCCTACAATGCCAAGGACCTCAGAACAGCTGACCGTTATACGCACCTGATCTTTCGTTCTATCAATGATTTTAGAAAAGACGTAGTATCAGGAATGTACCTAGACGTAGACCTAGGCAAGCCTTCTGCTCCTGATATACCTGAGATGACGCAGAAGATGGACGAACTCATGGGCATTGATTCTTCTGGTATTGACCTAGAAGACCCTCAGTATGTTCTCCTAGAGCAGCACTGCTACCTAGACCTGCCAGAACCCTATAATGACCCTGACGGTATTGCTCACCCCTATATTGTAACCATAGACGAGAAGAGCAAGAAGGTTCTCTGCATCAGAAGAAACTACAAAGAGGGTGATCCCAAGAAGGAAAAGAAGAATCACTTTATTCACTACAAGTATGTACCGGGATTTGGTTTCTATGGTCTGGGGCTTATTCACTTCCTAGGCAATCTGACCATGACAGCTACCACTGCCATGCGTTCTCTGGTAGACGCAGGACAGTTTGCCAACCTTCCCGGTGGTTTCAAGGCCAGAGGTGTCAGACTGGTGGGTGACAATGAACCTATCTCTCCCGGTGAGTTCAAGGAAGTGGAGAGCACAGGCATTGACCTCAACAAAGCCATCATCACACTCCCTTATAAAGAGCCGTCACAGACCCTGATGGGCATGATGCAGTTTGTCATAGGTGCGGGACAGAAGTTTGCAGACTCCACAGAGCAGGTAATTGCAGATTCTAAGAACTCTGGCCCTGTGGGAACCACCATGGCCCTGCTAGAAGCCTCTTCAAAGTTCTTTTCTGCCATTCACAAGCGGCTTCACAAGGCACAGAAGGATGAATTTGAGGTACTGGCGCAGATAAACTTTGACTTTCTTCCTCCCTCCTACCCGTATCAGGTGGTTGGAGGAGACCAAGAGGTGTTCAAGCAGGACTTTGACGGGAGAATTGACGTAATTCCTGTCTCTGACCCCAACATTCCCTCCTCTGCACACCGTATGGCACTGGGACAACTGGCAATTCAGCTGGCAAGTCAGACGCCTCCGGGTACTTTTAACATGCCAGCCCTCTACAGAGAGGTTCTTACAGCGGCAAACTTCCCAAATCTAGACGAAATCCTACCACCGGAGCAAAAACCACAGCCTCAAGACCCTCTGGCAGACATTATCTCTGCCACCAAGGGTCTTCCCATAGCTGCATTCCCGGGGCAGAACCACGAAGCACATATTCAGTTCAAAACTTCCTTCCTGAAGGACCCTGCCACGGGCGCAAACCCCATGATGAAGCAGATTGTGCCGATTATCAACGCAAATGTCAGAGATCACATGATTATGAAGTACCAAGAGCAGGTTCTTGGCATGGTCAAAGCCTCTGGTGTTGCAGATGACCCACAAACCACAGAGATGGTCATGGCACAGGCAGCAGAAGAAGTGGCAAATGCCAACGCTGCCATGGGAATTGCACAGAGTCCAGAGCAACAGATGCTTCTACTGGAGAAAGAACGTCTTGAGTTTGATAAACAAAAAGCAGAGATGGCAGCTGCCAAGGATTCTGCTGATATTGCCCTCAAACAAATGGACATGGACCTAAAAGCCAAGGAGAACATGAATGATCTGGTTCTCAACGTGGGTAAAATGGAAGCAGACGAACGTAAAGAAAACCTGAAGGCTCTGGAAGCAGCTGCTAGACTAGAAATAGAAAAGCAAAGGGTGGACGATGACACTGAGCTTAAAGCTGCTAACACTGCTATGCAAACTTTGCAGTCCATTGGAAAACGTATCAGGGGTAGTGATGAGTGATAAAACAAGTAACTTAGGACCAGTCTACTCTGGCATGAGTCAAGAGGAGATGATGAACTTGATAAATCAAGCAAAATCTCTCACTGCCTCTCCAGAACAACAAGAGACTGCTCGTAGAATAGATGAGGAGTTAGACCCCGGAGGTGTCATGCGTAGCAGGTTTCAAAGACCTGCACCTACTGCACCTGCACCTGCACCTGTAGCTAAATCTACAGGATTGACAGCTACTCCTCAAATGCAAGAACCAAAGGAAGAATCAGATATGTTTGATTTTAGTAGTATAAAAGAATATATAACTAATATGTTTAGTTCTTCTCCTCCTCCTAGTGTCAGTGTACCTTTGAAAACAGAAGCACAAGAAGATGATGGTGGACCAGCTGGTGAGCCTACCCGTGATGATGCTTTTATAAACATAATTAAATACTATGAAGGAAAGCCTATACTCAAAGCTAAAAAACCTGTAAAAGGTGATCCTTATACCATTGGTTATGGAAGGACCAGAGACCTTGAAGGAAATCCTATCACCAAAGGCACCAAAATTACAGAAGAAGAAGCAGACCAGATGTTACGAGAAGACCTTGGTACTCGTATGAAAGAAATTAAAAGAGCTTATCCTAATTTTGAATCTTACCCTACAGAATTACAATTACAAATAACTCAGTCTTACTACAGAGGAACCTTGACTCCTGAACATAGTCCTAGAACTAGAGAGCTTATTAACCAAGGTAAGTTTAAAGAAGCTGCCATAGAATTTTTAGACAATGAGGAATATAGAACAGCTAAGAAAAGAGGCAGGGCTGGAATTAGAGACAGAATGGAAGACGTAGCAGCAGCACTTAGAAAAATGGAAAATACCAAAAAATCTTCCACTGGTGGTAGAGTAGCTAGTAATCCTAACCCTTATGAACCAAGGGCTATCTAGAATGCCTCTGACTCCCGGTAAAAGTAAGAAGGCTATCTCTGCAAATATCAAGAAGCTAAAATCAGAAGGTTATGATCAGAAGCAAGCAGTGGCAATTGCACTGTCCACCTCCAGACGTTCTCCCAAACGAGTATCTAAAAAAAAGCGTAGGATGACAAGAAGAAAATAGATATACTTCTGTTATGGATATATTCCAAGAAATAAAAGATGCTTTCCACATCAAGCAAGAAAGTTTAAAAAATTTGCTTGCGGAGGGACAAGCAGAGGACTATAACCAATATAAGCAGATAGTAGGTACACTCTCAGGAATTGAATGGGCCTACACTGAACTAAACAGAATTGTCAATAATAGAATGGAGAATGATTTAGACAATGATTAATCCTAACTTAGCAGGAGCTATTACAAATGATTCGTGGGTCACAGAAGGAGAACACCCAGACCCAGAGGTTCTTCCAGAGATTCCGGGGTATCATATTCTGGTTCGCCCTGTCAGTATCAAGCCAAAGACCAAAGGAGGAATTATCCTTCCAGAAAAAGCTAGAGATGACATTGCTTACCTCACCACGGTGGGCCGTGTACTCAAGGTAGGAACTTTGGCCTACGAAGACAAGGACAAATTTCTTGGTGGGGCTTGGTGTAAAGAGGGTGACCACGTATGTTATCAGAAGTTAGTAGGCACAAAGTTTGTTTATAAAGGTGTCAAGCTACTTCTTATCTTTGACGATCAAGTTCTGATGAAGATTGACAATCCAGAAGATTTAGACACTACCCTTGTATTAGGTACTTAAATGTGTTAAATATATTACTATGGCGTAACCTTAGTATTCGCACACTATGAGGAGACACTACGAATGTCGGAAGAACAAGTAGAAGCAAAAGAAAATGTAGCGGAAGAGCTAACAGAGTGGAGTGAGGTTGATCTTTCTCCTACAAATGAACAAGAAAAAATTGAGTTTGAAGTTGAAGGCGCTGAACCAGAGGTGGAAAGCAAACCAGAGGTGGAGGAAGCGTCTCCTGAACCAGCAGCAGCAGCAGAGGCATCCAAAGAACTTCCTGAGTTGGAAGGTATAGAGACCAAGGGTGCTGAAAAAAGAATTAGGCAGCTGGTCAAACAAAAGAAAGAGCGTGAAGCTCGTATTGCACAGTTAGAAGCAGAGCGTCAGCAGCTTCTTGAAACTGTTACAGAAAGAGATAAAAATGCTGTAGATATGCACAAGGTCAACTATGACCAGTCTGCAAAACAACTACAGCAGCAAGCAGAGTTAGCAAAGCAGTCCTATCTAACTGCTTATGATTCTGGTGATAAAGAAAATATGTTGAAGGCTCAAGAGCTTCTAAATCAGACGCAGGTAGAGCTAAACAACATTGAACAGAACAAGAGCCAACTGTCTCAGTACGAAAGAACACTAGAGGCAAGAGAGACTCAAAGACAGCAGCAGCTGCTACAGGCACAGCAGCAACAGCAGCAGCAGGTAGATACAAGTGATTATGATCCCATGGCTGTAGAGTGGAGTAAAAAGCCTGAAAATAGTTGGTTTGGTTCAGATAATATTATGACTGTGGCAGCTTTAACAATTGACGCTCAGTTAAAAGAAGAAGGTTATAATCCATCTTCTTCTGATTTTTATCAAGAGGTGGATTCAAGAATGAGGCAGGAGTTTCCTCACAAGTTCAACCAACAGGTTGTAGCACAGGAAGTCCCTGCTCAAAGAGCTACTCAACAGGTGGTGGCAGGACAGTCGCGCAGTCCTACCAACTCATCCTCTAAAAAGGTCAAGCTTACTCAAGAAGACGTAAGAATGGCACAGAAGTGGAATATACCTCTTGAGAAGTATGCTGCTGAAAAAGCACGGGCAGACCGTGCAGCAGGTGAATATGTACCTATCAGTGGGTAATTTAGCGCGTAATAAAAGAAACAAAGGAGCGTTTAAAGATGAGTAAAACAAGTAGTAGAGCAACTCAAACTAGGGAAACTGAAACGAAAGAATATACATATACTGAGCCTAACTGGCTAGAGATTCCTGAACCTGTTGTAGACAGATTCACCAATGAAGACATGGTTCTCCGTTGGATACGCATCTCCCTCAAAGGTGAAGATGACTACAAGAACGTAGGGAATAAAATGAGCCAAGGTTGGGTATTTGTAACTCCGGAAGAAGTTCCTGAAATGTTACATTCTGCAACTGTTTTAGATGCTGGTCGCTATTCAAATTGTGTTGTACGGGGGGATGTCGCTCTTGCCAAGATGCCCCGTGGTAAGGCAAAGGCCAGAAATGATTATTATCAGGACAAGGCAAACGCCATGATGGATGCTGTAAATCAGCAACTGATGGCAGCTTCTGATTCTAGAATGCCCATTTCAAATAATAGCAAATCTAGTGTAACCAAGGGTAGAATGCCACAGTTTCAAAACTAACAAACTGCTGCTTATTCTACTCATCTTTAAAGGAAAGGAGATGGTAGTATGACTACTACAAAAGCCCTTAATGGTCTCACTCCTTCGCGTCGGTACTCTGGTGGTGCCAACACTCTGAAGACGAAAAACTACCGCATCAAATCAGCTGCGGCGGGTAGCATGTTCACGGGTGATCTGGTCCACGTAAGAGAAGGTTATGTTTCTGTTGTTGGTAATGACAGCGGTGCCGCTGATCACCCCATCGGGGTTTTCATGGGGTGCTTCTACGAAGAAGACGGTGAGCCAAAGTTCCGTAAACATTGGCCCACGGGAACTTCTGCCAGCAATGCCTACGCGATTGTAGCTGACGATCCCCACGCTACGTTTGAAATTCAGTGTGATGCCAGTTCTTCTGTTGGCGATATCATGGAGTTCAACTTTGAAGTGACCAGAGGTGCAGGTTCTACCTTCACTGGTCGTTCAGGGTTTGGTCTTGATGTTGCGTCCAGAACTTCTGGTGTGGCGGCTATGTTCCGTATTATTGATTTCGTTGACGAACCCGGCAATGACATTGATAATGCTTCGGAGCGTGCCTTCCCGATTGCTGAAGTTCAACTTATCCACCACCAGTTGACCCGTGTGTCATCTGGCGCGTAACCTGAAAGGAGCTTAGACAATGGCTATTAACAGAGCTAGTATTGCCAAGCAGCTTCTGCCGGGACTCAATGCCGTTTTCGGTATGGAGTATGGAGAAGTTGCAGATGAATACAGCGTTCTCTTTGAGGTAGAGAACTCTGATCGTGCATTTGAAGAAGAAGTTCTCTTCACTGGTTTCGGTAAAGCACCTGTTAAAGGTGAAGGTGCCGCTGTCCAGTATGACAATGCACAGGAGAGCTTCACGGCTCGCTACACGCACGAAACCATCAGCCTTGCTTTTGCTGTTACGGAAGAGGCAATGGAAGACAACCTGTATGACACGTTTGCCAAGCTACGTGCCAGAGGGCTTGCTCGTTCCATGGCCAGCACCAAGCAGACCAAAGCTGCTGATGTTTTCAACAACGGTTTCAACACGGCCTTCACGGGCGGTGATGGCCAGCCGTTGTTCAGTGCAAGTCACCCCACGGTGGGTGATGGCAACCAGAGCAACCTGATCGGCACTGCTGGTACGGTTGACCTCTCGGAAGCTGCGCTGGAAACTGCGTTGATTAGCATTCAGACGGTTAAGGATGATAGAGGCATTCTCATCGGTTCCAACGCGGTATCGCTCCACGTTGCACCGGGGAACCAGTTCACGGCAGACCGTGTGCTGAATAGCCCGTATCAGCCAAACACCGCTGATAACAATATCAACTCCATTGCTAACCAAGGGATGATTCCCAACGGTTACTTTGTGAACAAGCGTTTCCAAGATGCGGATGCGTTCTTCATCAAGACTGACGTTCCCAACGGAACGAAGATGTTTGTAAGAGCGCCGCTTGCCACGAAGATGGAACCTGACTTTGACACGGGCAACCTCCGTTTCAAGGCCAGAGAGCGTTACAGCTTCGGCTTCTCGGATTGGAGAGGATTCTTCGGTTCGCAGGGTGCCTAAAGCATTCTAAGGTGGAGGAGCTGTAAAAAGCTCCTCCACTATTTCTTCTTCTTTAACATAGTTGAATGGCACTTCGGGTGCTGGTCTAGGAAAGGACTGTTCAATATGCCTACACATTTCCCAAACGGAATTTCTAATAGAACAAAGGGTCATCCCCTTTTTAATTACCCCTATTTAGACCCTTCAAAGTACTACACGTACTTCGATGATTTCTTTGAGTATCACTCTGGTATCTACACCATCACCACCACTGAAGCTGGTTCTGGTAATGCCTCTGAGGCAATCACCTCTGGTGCAGGCGGTCAACTCCTGATCACCAATGATGATGCAGATAATGATCTGGACTTCTTCCAGCTGAAGGGTGAGTCTTTTAAGTGGGATTCTAGTAAGAGAATGTTCTTCTCTGCTAGGTTTAAAACCAATGACGCAACGCAGTCAGAAATTGTCATGGGTCTTCAGATCACTGATACGACTCCTCTTGATGTCACAGATGGTATCTTTTTCCTTAAAATTGATGGAGACACGCAACCTGATCTTATCATTGAGAAGGACAATAGTTCTAGCTTGAGCGTTGTAGAGATGGACGCAATGGAAGATGACACGTTTGTCACGCTTTCGTTTGAGTACGATCCGCTGGACGTTGCCACGGGTGGCGCTGTGTTCCGCGCTTATCAAGATAATGTACAAGTTGGTGAGATCACTGGCACAACCAATGCTCCTGATGATGAAGAACTGACGATTTCGTTTGGTATTCAGAATGGTGAAGCAGCTGCTAAGACCTTGACCATTGACTTCATTCTTGTAGCGGTGGAAAGATAAGCCACTACCTTGGAAAGCTATAAGCATTGATCTATAATAGGGGAAGTATCTTACATAGGTCTTCCCCTATTTTTTTTAGGAGATAATTAAATGACAACCACTTTAAGACTGGCCCAAGTAACAGGTGGAGCAGGTGGTCCCGGTATATTGGTAGATGCAGTCACCAGTGTTACTGTGTCTGATACTAGAATTAGAGCATACACTTATGCAGTTACTACTGCTCAAACAATAAGAATTGTAGAAGCAAATGCAGCTAATGTACCAGATGGTCTATTAATTGAACAACCTGTGCTAACAGGAAATACAGGAAGTTCTATTTACATAGGCGATGATGGAGTTAGAGCGCACAAAGGAACAAAGATTGCGGTATCTGTGGCGACTGCTGGTAAACTATACGTTTACTACGGATAAATTAGGAGAATGTAAATGACAACTACTTTTAGAGTTGCTCAAGTTGCTGGAGGTGGAGGAGGTAACGGTATCTTTTTAGATATAGCTTCTAGTGTTACTGTGTCTGATACTAGAATTAGATCATACGTTTATGCTGTTACGGCTGCCTCTGAAATTGTAGTAGGTGATCAAAAAGGTCCTGTTATTAAACAACCAGTACTTGCAGCTAACACAGGAGATGATGTATATATTGGTGATGATGGTATTAGGTGTGATGGTAATGTATCAGTTGCAGGTATGAGTAATGCTGGTAAAATCTATCTTTACTATGGATAACGCTGATGAACTATATCACACTTGTCAGTGCAGTAATAGCAGCTTCGGAGAATGATGGACCTGAGTTTGTAGGTGCTCTGCCTGACATGGTGCAGAGAGCACAAGACCGTATGATGAATGATCTAGATGATCAGGGTCTTGTATCTTACTCCAGTGTAGCAGTCTCTGCTGGCACAGCTGAAGTCTCTGTACCCTCTGGTGGAGAGATTATCAAGACCTTTGCCATAGAGGCAGGTGGAACAAAGACACAGCTTAGAATTAGACCCTACGAGTATCTTATAGATTACTGGCCTGTCTCTGCATCTACTGGCACACCCAGATACTATGGGTTTAAAACCAATACACAGATTCGTGTGGCACCTACACCTTCTGCCACCATAGACTCTGAGATTGGGTTTATTGCAGAAATCTCTGCTATCACAAGTGATAACCCAACTAATTACTTCACAGACAATTGTGAAAATGCACTCTTCTTTGCTACAATGGTAGAAGCTTCTATGTTTATGAAAAGCTTTAACACTGTTCAGTACTTTCAACAAGAGTATACCACTGAGGTAGATAGACTGAGAAACAGGGCAAGAAGAAGCAGACAAGATGATATGCAACCTAACACAAGTCCAGCAGGTGGTCCTAATACACTTGTGGCAGGGAGTAACTAGATGGCAAAGAAAAGAAAAAGAAAGCTTCAGAATGGGGGTAGAGTTTTAACTGCTCAAGAAAAGATAGCGCAGCAAATTTTATCAGGGCAGAGACCTGCTCAGAGACAATCTGCTGCTCGGCGCAAAGGAAGAACTACTTCAGAACTTCCCTCAGATGAGGTGCGTGATAGAGCTTCTAATGTTCTTCCTGACCCTAGAGTATTTGAAAGAGCTTACGCAAAATATCAAGCAGGTGAAAATTTAAGTAGGCAGGATAAAATAGATTTGGGAATAGAGGGAGCTTTCGGTGCAGCTGCCTTAATTCCCGGAATTGGATTTGTAGCACAGAAAGGAAAACCCATGATAAAAGGTCTCACAAAAAAGTTACTAGGAAGTGCTCCTCAAGGAAGTAAAGCTAAGAAAACAAAGGCTGAAAAAATAGCAGCAGAAAATAAAGCAGCGCGTGAAGCAGCAGAAAAGAAGAAGAGAAGCCCTCAAAAAAGTAAGACGCCTGATTATGAATCTCCTCCTGTTAGTAAACCTCAAAAACCAAGAACTGTTGTGGATGATAGCACGGGTAAAGCTGTTCCGTATAAACCTTCAAAGGACCCTGCTAATAAAAAACCACCTTCAAAACCTAGAACATCAGCAGCTAATATAGGAAGAGTAGCTAGGGGTGAACAACCTAGACAGTCTGGTCAGTTTCGCAAACCTACTGGAGTAGAAAAAGTTGTTGGCGGTGCTGGTAGAAAAATACGAGAGAACCCCGGAAAAGCAGCAGCAGCAGCTGCAGGTGCAGCAGGTGTAGGTGTAGGTGCTGGAGGTATGAAATTATATGATTCTATTGAAAAAAGACCTAACAATAAAAATGTAAATACCACCAAAGCTAATAAAAACAAAGCTCCTTTTGTAGAAGGTTATAATATGGATATGGATGATTTTGATTCTCCTAAACCATCTTATCCTAAACCTCCTAAAACTTCTAAACCTTCTAAAGCTGCTAAAGCTGCAGACGATGGCTACAAATTTTATGGTAAAGAAGGCACTGGTCTAGGAGACTTCTCTAGAAAGTATGATATTAAGTATGCTACTCAAGAGCAGTTTGACAAAGACTTTAATATGGATGATGGAGAGAAAAGGGGTGGTAGACCGGGTAAAAGTAAGATGAAGACCCAAGGCCTCAACCGTTCCAAGCGCAGCGGTTTCTCTGGTAGAGGAACAGGCGCAGCACTGAGAGGATTTTAATTATGGCAATGAATCAAATGAATGCTAAAAAAAGAGTTATGAAACGTGCAAGGGGAGGTTCTCTTAAACAAGATAAAAACCCTGCTGTATCTACAAAAATGTTAAATGAGATTGTAGGCAGAGCCACGGGACAAGGTTACGGTGCTGCAAGAAAAGGCGGCAATCTTGTCTGAAGATCAAAAAGAAGTAGTGTGTTCTAATCCCTCTTGTGAATGCACAGGCTGTGAAAACTGTTCCTGTTCTACAAAAGAAGGAGGGTGTACCTGTAAACAACCAGATACAGAATAGAAAGGATATAAATGGTGGAAGACTTTAATGTATTTCAAGCAGTTTCAGACTACGGACTTGCTATAGTTGCCACCATAGGTGCAGGTGCAGCAGCTTGGAAACTTCTCCATTTTATGTTAAGAGATGTTGCTTCAGCACTCAAGAATCAAGATGAAATTATTATTGCTCTGATAGACAAAAGCAACAGAGTAGAAACTTTGGTACAGAGGATGGACTCTAAGCTAGACACAGTTCTACAACAAAGCTCAGAGCCTATTCTAAAAAAAGAAAGAGAAAGGTACAGGTCCTAATGGCTTTTGAAAAATATGACCTCACTGTAAAACCTTTCGGAGCAAAAAAGGTTAAGGTAACGCAGGAGCTACCCTCTGGTAGAAGGATTCCGTATATGAAGTCTAAACCCTTACAAGCAGGAGGTAAGGTAGGAATCTCTACTGATAAACCTGCATGGATGAGGAACAGGTAAAATGAAACAAAAAGATTATAAAAAAGAAGTACAAGCTTATGTAGATATGATTAGAAAA
>Ga0080013_1002760_pt1 | contig 19870 bp, 28 predicted proteins | sample ETNvirenome_6_85_FD_69236 | JGI IMG/M metagenome (GOLD analysis project Ga0080013, IMG submission 69236) | Marine viral communities from the Pacific Ocean - ETNP_6_85 (SPADES assembly) (version 2) | ecosystem: Environmental > Aquatic > Marine > Oceanic | place: Pacific Ocean | collected 2013-06-19 | reverse complement strand
TGGCGATTATTTAACTGTACCAGACAGCAGTGTTTGGGCTTTTGGTTCTGGTGATTTTACGTTGGAAGCTAGAATAAAACTTAACTCCTTAACTAACCAGCCAATCTTTGGGCAAGGCACATATGTGAGTGGTAATGGGCAAGAGCTTGTCGTAAGGTCGGACGGAGACTTACAATATTATGATTATAATGGTGGTTATGTGTTAAATGTGGATTGTCCAGCAGGGATTACCACAGGAGAGTGGTATCACGTTGTAATAACAAGGACATCTGGAGTAATGTACTTTTTTGTAAACGGTGTCGAGAAAACAATATCACTTCTGAATGGTGCTCAGGACGCAACCCTTACAGATGTTCCTGCTGTTTTTGAAATAGGGTCGAGCGCCCTTAATGCAAGAGTAATGGATGGCGAGATAGCTGAGGTAAGGGTGTCTAATGTCGGTAGATGGACAACAGGATTTACACCAGAAACAGAACGCTATACAAGCGATTCTAATACAAAATTACTTATACATGGAGATGAGGGAGTCACTGGAACAACAGGGTCAGGTGCAACCTTCACCGACTCAGGGGACACAGGTCACACAGTTACAGAAAATGCCAATGCAATACAAGCCAATGGTGGTACGTTTACAGATAGCGGAGGAACTGGTCATACAGTTACAGAAAATGGTAATGCAGTAAGAAACACAGGAACGTATAAATTTTAATTAGGAGGGTCAGGGAGATGTACAGAATATTAATAGCGGTATCTTTTGCACTTATATTATTTGTAGGCTGTGAGGCAATACCTACAATAAAGCACGACAGTGATAAGGCTGACAAAGCGGTTGAGGCTGCCAAAGATGCTGTAAATTCCGTAGAGGTGGAATAAGATGGAAAATACCGTCATGGAGCTTGTGGGAGGTCTTAAGTGGGAGATACTCTTTGTGTTGTTCCAGTGCATGCTGGCAGCTTATATAATCCTGACTATCAAGGCTTTTCTACTTAATGAGTTTGCGTATAGAAAATTTAGAAATAGCTTATTTATATCGGTGGGTGCGAGGGTGAGGGTAGTGCTGGGAGACACGCTTGTTGACGGTAAGATAGTCGGTGTCAATCGCAGTACAATTAAGATTGACATTGACGATGCAACATTATTTATACCCACAAAACTTTTCCCACAAGAGAGGTGGGTGGTGGTGAAGTAATTATATTTTAATAACATTAAAAAAAAAGAATGGAGGGTATTATTCATGTCGGAGGCGGTGATAGATAAGGGTGTAAAGATTGAGGAGTTCTGCAAATGGACAGAGGGGTCAGGGAGGTTTGAGATAATCTGTCTAATTGAGGACAATCAAAAATTCGTAGTGGCAGATAGTGAGAAAAAAGACCAGATAATTATATCGGTCGAAGAAGTTGAGAACGCACCTTTGAGTTCTATCATTAAAGTATTTTTAGGCGAACAAGAACCAGTGTCGTTAAGAGCATATTCAAGAGTAGTGGGATATTATTCCAGAATTGACGCTTGGAATAATTCAAAGATTAGCGAGTTATCTGGAAGGGCAAAGGGGTTTTATGGTCAGAGTGGCTATGTTCCCAAGAACCAAGAGGAGAGACTTAAAAATATTGACAAGATGAAAAAAGCATTTGGTAATTAAAATCAAAAAAAGTCGCAGAGGTTTTTGACCGTTTGTACCTTTTTAAAAAACAAACGGACATTATTATTATGGATAGTGAAAATGAAAAAATTGACAGGCTGTATGAGGTAACCTTAAAAGTTGATATACAGTACAAGGGCGAGGAGTTGCCTGACGATGAGTATGTTATCAAGCCGATTGTCAGTTATATTAAAAAAGTAATCAGGCGATACAAACACGCTTATATAATTACTCAACTCGATGTAGGTGTGGGAGAGATTGAGTTGGAGGATGATGACGATTTTGACGAAGAAAGGGCTTAATGATGGAGGAACTAAGAGATGTTATTATCCGCACCGATGAGGCTGTTAAGTATCTCAGGGAGAACTTTGAGCGACACCAGAAAGATGGGGAGAGCAAGTATAGGGAGTTATTAAAGAGTGCTGCCTTATGTCCAGAGAGTTCGCACATTGAAAAACAGAACGGAAAAATTGACCGCCTTATCGCTCTGGTCACAAAAATTGAAAACAAGCAGACGGTCACATGGTCTGGGTTAGTACGAGCTATTGTGACAATCGGGGGCATTGTAGCTATATCGTTTGGGGTGATGTCTTATTTCAATAAGAGTCATGGGGAGGAAGTCCAATCGTGTCCAGCGCATGAAAATATAAAAGTATCTGAGCTGGTTAAATTATTCAACAACTCTCCAGCCTCAAAGCAATTGGGATTCACCTTTGGATGTACTGCGCCTGACATAGAGACTCCCACACTCCAACTTTACACGCACACTCCTCATAATTTGTGCATTCAGAGAGAGGTGCAATTAAAATATATTGTCGAGTGTATATCTGCTGACTGGGAGGCACACACAAAGAGCAAGCTGGTCAATGTGTATGATAAAATGGGGCGGTTAATATATTATACCAACCTAAAAGGTGAATTTCTATCAGTTGACGAGGTAATGATATAGATTTTGCTGCACAGGATTGGCCGTGTGCCATTATGTGGATAAAGAAGGGGTATAGACATACCCTGTATTGAGCTAAATTGTAGTGATTTGTAGTGATTTATGACAGTACTTAGGCTGTTTATAGATATGAACACTAAGGCTCTAAGGGTTTGAGTAGCAAAGAGGTAAAACGTGCGCCCTGTAGGAGTCGAACCTACGACCCACTGATTAAGAGTCATGAATCCTGTCTGTAGATATGTATGGTGTGTGTATTTACGACTCCTCAGATATCACCACTTGTGAGATATTTCCCTGTCTTACGCATCGCATCCCTCATCATGTCCGTTGTTATATGTGTATACACTTGGGTAGTGCGGACATCTTTGTGACCAAGCATCTCCTGTACCAGCCTTAGATTTGATGTAGCCTCAAGGGTATAAGTGGCAAAAGCGTGTCTTAGCTGGTGTGGGCTTATACGCTTAATCCCAGCCCTTTGACAAGCATTTTTAAATAATGTTTTAAGTGACCCGATTGGCTTGCCTGTTTTTAAATTGAGGAACACAAAACCTCTCTCCTTATATATAGGATGCAGAATTATCCTGACCTCATCGGGCAACATACACACTCTAGGTGTACTCCCTTTTGTGTCCACAAGCCTTATCTGATTTCTCTGCCAGTCAATGTTCTCCCACCGTATGTGTGTCATTTCTGCAAACCTCAATCCCGATTTAAATAATAATAGCACCATTGCTTTTTTTACAGGCTCATGTATCTCGTCTAAAAATCTATTAATACTCTCTATATCAGGTACTTGAGGGAGCGGTCTTTTGTATGGTAGCATCTCGATTTTAAAAGGGAGAGGGAGAGCATACTGGTTTTTGACCATGTAAGTGATTAGCCCTTTTAGATAGTCCAATTCCTTATTGCAAGCTCTGGGAGTGGTTAATCTCTTATTTTTATAATTCTCAATAGATAGAGGGGTGATATGATTCACAGGTCTATGTCCAAAATGCGGAAGTATGTCTTTATCCATACAAGCCACCACGTCAATATAAGTCCTTAACGCTCTATTTTTATTCAGCCACTCCATGTACTCAGGATAGATATTGAGGATAGTGGGGTTGGTAGGGGTCTGGGTGATATGTAGCTGTTTGGTAGCCCTCTCAATCTGCTGCGCCTCCTTGAGTGTACCTTTAAAGATACGCTGCACCCTCTTGCCATCTCTCCCAGAGGGGTAGTAGTCAATGATATACTTATCTTTCCCTTTTTGCCTTATCGACATTGTCCATAAACCTTTTTAAGTCAGTAAAATTGATTTCCTCATCCCTTTTTTTGCAACCGTCAATGATTTCATCTACAGATATTCTGTACTCGGTGTGCAGAAATTCCAGCAGCCTAAATGAGATTCTTACCCTTCCAGCCTTCATTTCAGTCAATTCTGACTCAGATATACCCATTTTTTTTGCAACTTCTTTCTGGCGTAACCCTTTATCTTTTATAGACTTAAAGATTCTTGCAATTATTTCTTCAGATATTTTGTATTTTTCCATTGATATAATCCAGATACTCTGTACAATCACACTAAATAAAGATTGATTTGTAACAATTATAACATTTATTTTTAAAAAAAGGTTCACAAAAAAAGGAGAGAGAAAAATGAAAAACATATTAAGGGAAAAGAGGGTTGGTCGAGGGGGTCTTTCAAGTTATCAAGTCGAAAATTTAAAAAGAAGATTTAAAAATGTAGAGCAGGTAAAACCTCTGTTTATGGCAAAGGGGTACACTGAAGAATATTTCAGTGACACCATAGCACCACAAATCTTGGTGTCTGGGAAAGATAAAGTCCTTAGTGAATATGCACACATAATTCTTTAGAAAGCCTCCAACACCTCTCTCTACGGAGGGAGAGGTTGGCAGTTTTTATATTTTTAACACAGTAAAAGGAGATGAAAATGCGACCATCACACGCAGCAAGAAATAATTTATTAAGCAAGCACAAGACGGAGTTCATCGAGGAATTCGGTGAATGTCCAAAAAGGAACCATAAAGCGTGGTTTACATATAACACACCCGAAAGTGGCTATAAATACTTCGGGGTATCAACTTATGGAAAACCCTTCGAGGTTTTCAAGGCTAAAGATGCCTTGGAGCAAATTGGGCTAAAAAGTGAATAATTTTTTGTTATAAAAAAAAGGGAGATGCGATGAATAAAACCAGAAGGCATTTTGATAAGGACTACAAGCCGAAGTGCTACAAGTGTGGGAAGGTGATTAAAGAGCTTGTGGAATTTAATTGGTATCGGGAAAACCTAAAACACTCGGCATCGTATTTTGATGCTGCGAAAAAAGCAAACAATAAAGTGGTCAGAGTTGGTGCTGAATTGTACCGACACAATCGAGAGAGGTGCGAGCCTCTCTGGGAGAGGAGGTGAAATGAAAAAGACAAAGCTGAACAGCCTGTTATATCAGCGAGGTATGACAGGCAAAGAGTTGGCATACGCTATCGGGGTCAAAAAATCCCGATACTATGCAGTAGCATCAGGGCATGAGACTACTCGGTGGATTAGGGAGTCGATTGCAGAATATCTGGATGTAAAACCAGAGAAGTTATGGAGGGATTAAAATGAAATTGATAATTAGTTTTCTGAGCATCGCTTTGATAGTAGCGGTGTATTTTAATGTCGTAGGCTACTGGTGCGCCATTGAGAGTGAGCCTGTTGTAGTTGTGGCTCAAGAGTTTGAGCTGAGTGAGTGTTTAATTGGTGGGAAGGTTTTTCACATAGTGGAGAGATACTGATGGATGATTTTGAATACATTGATGATAAGAAAAGAGAGGCATACAAGGTGTATCTGGAATGGCAGTCAAAGGGTGACTTGATTGGGAATTATTTCAAGACCCTGACCAAAGAGGAATTAATTGTAATTATAACAGATGCAGACCCTCTTGGCGATGAGGACTGCTGTTTTGAAGGGAGTGATTGATATGAAGTACATCTACACACAGGCGAATTGTCCGAAATGCGAGAGCCTTAAATCTGGACTAATAAAACAGGGAATCCTTTTTAAAGAGAGGTCAGCCGAAAGGCTACAAAATCGGACTGACCAAATAGATGTAGATGGATTTATAAAACTACAGATGCAGAACTTGACACTGCCTGTAGAGGTAGACATTTTGACCGCTGATGACCAACAAGTCGATGAATCATGGGATGCTTAAATAAATAAAAACAGAGAGAGAGGGGGAGGTATTTTTTCTTCAACGCATATTATATATGCGTATCTCCTTTAGCCTCTCCCTCTCTCATAATTAATTGGAGGATGTAGATGGATTTTGTACTGGTGCAGAGGGAGCGCAAAACGGCAGCAAAGAAAAAATGTAAACATTGTGGGAGTGAGTTAAAGAATTGGAATAAGGCTGGCTATTGTACCTCTGGAGATAGAAGTAAACCAACTGCCTGTCAGATAATTGAGAAGAAAAAGAGGCAAGTTGAAAAGCCTAACAGGGTAAAACAGGAAGTTAAAAAGTGTGTGTATTGCGGCAATACAATAAAGGTGAGAGGTAATTGCGTGAGGAATTACTGCTCATCTGGAATTGTAGGTTTAAGGTCAGCGTGTGAGATGCTGCATCGAAATAAAATTATCAAAGAGAGGGCAGAGAGGAATGGAAAGCCTCTGCGCTCATTTGAAGTCGATGAAATTGCAACCAATGAATACATCTCCAGATTTCAACTGCCAAAGAAAAAGGTGAGATGTCTGGGATATCTACATATTCATAAGGATTTTTATTTTGTCGGTGACACTAATAATAGAATCTGTCCAGCTTGTAAGCAGGATAGAATTGTCAGGGTGAAGGGAGATTAAATGGCATACCGTTATAAAAAATCATTAATCGGCAGACTCTTTGGCAAAATACTATGCCTCATCGGGTTACACCAGTGGTGGAGACTAGGCTTTACAAGCTATGTCTGCGCTCGGTGTGGTAAGCGGTTTGGTCGAAGGTGGGAGGACAGCGATGGAGTATAAGATAAAGGCTCATAAGACATACTACAAAGATGTGATGTTTAGGTCTCGGCTTGAGGCAAGGTGGGCTGCTTTTTTTGACCTTGCTGGCTGGCAGTGGGAGTATGAGCCAGTTGACCTTGTGTGGTGGAGTCCAGATTTTAAAATCGACATACCATGCCTAGAGAGTTGCGGAGGGAAACACACAGCATTGATTGAGATTAAGCCTTATTATGATATGAATGAGTTCTATCATCATCCTGTGGCTTATTATAAATATGGAAATGGGAGAGATGATTTTCCTCTTGACGCACTCCCCGTTGACACTGTCGCTGGCTTTGGAGTTAATCCAGATATCGCTTTTCTGGATATAACCCATGAAGATAGTGGGGGGATGTACACACCTAGCGAATTAATACCCAATGCCTCATCAAAATGGAAAGAGGCAGGGAATATTGTTCAATATCAATACAAAAAAAGGGAGAGCAATGTCAATTAGAATTAAGATTAAGCCATTATCGAGCAATGCGTGTTGGCAGGGTAGGAGGTTTAAGAATAAGAAATATAAGGATTTTGAAAAACTACTCATCAGCCTACTCCCTGACTCTCTAAAAATTCCAAAGAATAGAAAACTGGAGATTAAGATTGAGTGGGGCTTGAGTTCTAAGCTGGCAGATGTTGATAATTTCTGCAAACCTTTCCTTGATGGTTTACAAAAAAAATACCAATCATTTAATGACAAGTGGGTATACAAGATGACGGTGCAGAAGAAGATTGTTAAAAAAGGAGAGGAATATATTGAGTTTCAGATGGAGGGATACGATGAATGAGCTAAGAAACTACCAGAGGGAGGATGCTGAGACAATGGCATCAAAGAGGTTCTTTCTCAATGCCAGTGAGCTTGGCACTGGAAAGACAGCAACGAGCCTGACGGCTGCCACCCTCACAGGCGCAAAGAGGGTCTTGATAATATGTCCATCATCTCTCAAATTACAATGGGAGAGGGAGATTTGTAAGTGGGTAGAACCTCCTCATTCAATCCAGATTGTATACAATGGAAAGACGATTATTGAGCCATTTGGAGATGCTACCTACTACATCATTATCAATTATGAATTAATTATAAAAGAGAGGATGCTTGATGAGTTAAAAAAGACAAAGTGGGATGTGATAATCTGCGATGAATCACATCGCCTTAAATCTTTAAAGGCTAAGAGAACAAAGAGTGTCCTTTCAAAGAATGGGCTGATACATCACACAGAGAGAATGTATCTGCTGACAGGCACACCTGTCCTTAATAGACCGATAGAATTGTATCCGATGCTCTCGGTACTTGCTCCAGATTTATTATATCCATACGATACATGGCACAAGTACGTCTACCAGTTCTGCGGTGCGTGGATAGACAGGTTCAAGGTAATACACACAGATGGTGCGAGTAATTTACTAGACCTTAGAGACAGGCTTGAGCGATTTATGGTGCGGAGGCTGGCTGATGACACACTCCCAGAGGTAACGTATCAGGATATTGAGTTCGCTGCTACAAAACACATTGAGTACGATGAGCCACTGGCAACGGTCAGGCGAGAGACTGCACTTGCCAAAGTGCCTGACTGCGCCTCTTTCCTTAAGGACACGCTTGAGGAGGTAGATAAGGTGGTTGTTTACTATTACCACAGACATGTTGCCACAGAGCTAATGTGTCTATTAGAAAAGTACAATCCACTCATCATTATCGGAGGTATGACAGCACAGGAAAAGCAGAGAGAGATTGATAATTTTAGCAAGAAAAAACATAAGGTGTTCTTACTTCAACTTAACTGTGCAGAAGGGATAAATGGACTCCAAGACCATAGCCATGTCGGGGTATTTGTGGAACAGGAGTGGTCACCAAGCGTTGTCAAACAAGCTGTAGGTAGGCTCAGCAGACATGGGCAGAAACACCCTGTCTTGATTTATAATCTTGTGACACAGGATAGCATTGAGGAACGAATTGAAGAAGTCCTCAAGAGAAAGAGAGAAATTATAGGAGAGCTTGTTATATGAATAAAGTCTGGACAGACGGATACAAGGTCATGATGAAACTGGACAGCGAGGAGAGGGAGCGAAGTGTGGGCTTTTACAGAGGCAGAACCTACTCCAAGAACTGCTACCACTTATTCAGAAAGTACAAGGCTTTCGGATTTTCTCACTCAGTCATTGAAATGCTTAACCCTGATTACATTGAGGTTAAATATGAGGGTAATAAATACACAATTAACAGAGAGACTTTTGCCGAGAATGCAATCCCTGAGAAGTTTAAAGGGTTTGAGCTACAGCAATTTGTACCAGTTAAATTTTTTACAAAAAAAAGAGAGGAGAATAAATAATGCAGAGATATGACATATCTGGGTCAGGGTGTGAGAGGACTATAAAATGCACTGGCTCACTTGAGCTAAAGAAGAAGGCAAATGTCAAAAAGAGTGTGGGAAATGCTGCAAAGGAGGGAACGGCGGTACACGCACTGGCTGAGAAATCTTTAAAAGAGGGCAAACATCCACGAATATATCTACACACTGTCATGGAGGGTGTGGAGATAACTACCGAGATGGTAGACGGTGCAATGGTATATATCAATACTATCAAGAATGACCTAAAGAAATATAAGCTTAAGAGAGAGGATTTACATATCGAGGAAACATTTGGAGAGGTCAATCATAAAAGCGGTATTACTCTGGGCGGTACTCCTGACTGTTATATCCTGACTCCCGACAATGGGATAATAATATACGACCTTAAATACGGTAAGCATACGGTGGTTGAGGCAAAGGAGAGCTATCAGTTGCTCTTTTATACAGCCCTAATTTTAAAGAGCCTTAATACGCAAGTTGAGTATGCAGAGCATTGCATAGTCCAGCCCAGAGCTTATCACCCTGATGGTGTTATCAGGAGGGCTATTGTTGACGTAGATACCCTTAATAAATGGACAGAGATGCTATCGGGGAGTGTTAAAAAGATACGCTCTGGGGATACGAGTTTGTGTACAGGAGACCACTGTCAGTATTGCGAGGGAATTGTTATATGTCCAGAGGTCAGGAAGGATACCATTGTTATTGCCAAGAAGGATTTCGTACCTGAGAAACTCAGTCCGAAACAGATAAGCAGGGTGCTGTCTAAGAAAAAGGCAGTCTTACAATTCCTAAAAGATGTTGAGGAGACGGCTATTGACATGGCTAAGGAGGGAGATGTTATCCCAGATTTTAAACTGGTCGAGAAAAAAGGCATCAGGCAATGGAATGATAAAAAAGATGTGATTAATAGATTCATAGAATCATTTGGAGCAAAGATATACAAGGAGGAGGATTTGCTGTCTCCCACCCAGCTTGAGAAGGTAGTGGGCAAAGGTAAGGTAGATGAGTTTGTGACCAGAAAGGAGGGGTTTACGCTTGTGCCTGACACAGATAGCAAACAGGGTTTGATAGGTTTTGAGACAAAAAAGAAAGGAAAGACAAAAACAAAGAGAGAGGAGGTCATGGCAGGTTAATCGGGAAATCTAATTTTATGTTTAATTTTAATTATGGAGAATAAGATTATGGGAAAAAAAATAATGACACCAGAGTTCAAGGTTGCGTTTAATCATTTGTTTGAGGCAAAGGAGAATCTGAGCGGAAAGCTCAAGTACTCTGTCACAATGCTCTTTGATAAGACAAGTGCAGACCTGAGTGAAGTTAAGAAGATTATTAAAGAGACGGCAAAGGACAGATGGGGTAGTAAGCTCCCGAAAGACTTGAAATCTCCAATCTCTGACGGAGACGAGAAAGAGTATAAGGGTTTTGAAAATTCTTGGTACATTAATGCTAGCTCAGATTTTAAGGCTGGGGTTGTGGATGCTGAGTGTCAGGAAATAATAGACCCTTCTGAGCTATATGCTGGCTGCTACGCACGAGCAACTATAAACGCTTATGCGTGGGAGAATATGGGGAGAAAAGGTGTGAGCGTGAGTGTGCAGAATATTCAGAAGCTAAGAGATTGTGAACCAGAGGAGAGGCTTGACGGTAGAAGTGACGCTGCCTCAGACTTCGAGCCTGTCGGTGCGGTGGCAAGCACTACCTCAGATGATGCTGATTCTGACGATATCTTTGCATAAACCCTTTTTTTTAACCCACTACAGAGGCACAGTATGAATATTCATACTGTGTCTCACTCTTTATTATATATGGAAAAAATAAACAGTTATAGAAATGCAATAAATACAGAGGGAGGCACTACCACTGTCAGCACTTTTCTGGAGAGTATAAAAAATGAGAAGTTTAAGGATAAAATTGAATATCTGAGGTCTTTAAAAAATAAAGATGACAAGCGTAGATACAAGACCTCTTTGCCTTGCGTTACAATATCAGGTTTATTCAGCGAGCGCAAAGAGAACTGCGTCATAAAATACACATATCTGATTTGTCTTGATTTTGACGATATTGCCGACACTAAATACACAAGACAATTATTACAGTCTGACGTATATTCCTATTGTGTCTCACTCTCAGCATCAGGGAACGGTTTCTTTGTTATTGTCAAACTGGAGAGCGAAGGAGCTGTGCTTTGCACACCAGATGAGATTAGGCAATATCACACCGAGCAATTCCATAAGCTCCAGATATATTACAAAGATAAATATGACCTTGCTATTGATAAGAGCTGTAAGAATCTCTCCAGACTCCGCTTTGTTTCATCAGATAAGGATATACACATAAATCCACAATCAAGGGCATTTAAAGTGCCTGTATCGCCTCCTGAGCCACGCAGGGCAGTGGGTAGGGGTATAGACATACCTCTCCAGATTGATGAGCAGTTAGAGGGTGAAATAGAGGGTATTGTGGAAGAAATCAAGAGAGACAGGGTTGTCATAGGGTCAGATGATTATGACGACTGGCTAAAACTTGCCTTTGCCTTATCGGACTCGCTGGGTGAGCGTGGGAGGTCTTATTTTCATGAGATATCAAAGCAGTCGGATAAATACGAGCCAGATGATTGTGACAGGCAGTATGATGTGGTATTAGAGAGACCAAAGCGGTTTGACGGCATCACAATATCAACTTTTTTTGATTACGCTAAAAAAAGTGGTATCGGCAATAATGGTCATGTGGAGGTTGATGACCATGACAATGATGTCATTCCTCTTTATAGCCATATACCAAGTTCAGAGGAGTTTCCGATAAAGGCTCTGCCTCTAATAGCACAGGAATACATCAGGGAGGTGGCAAGGACAAATCAAGTTGACATAGCTCTTGCAGCTAATGGATATCTAGCAACACTCTCAGTGGCTCTCACAGGAAAATGTAGCGTTAATACTGGCACAATAGAGGAACCACTAAACTTATATATATGCTCAATATTACCATCTGGAGAGCGTAAAAGCTCCACGCTCAAGAAAATCATCGAGCCAATAAGTATATACGAGTCAGAGATGGACACACAACTACTGGCTGACGATGTGACAACCGAATCTCTGGGAGCGGTATTAAAGAAGAATGATGAGAGGATAGGTATTGTCTCGGCAGAAGGCGGTATCTTTGACACTATTGCTGGTAGAAAATACTCTGCCAGTGGAGTTGCTAATCTGGACTTATGGCTTAAAGGGTATATGGGAGAGACATCCAGAGCGCATAGAAAAACCTCAGATGATATTCTACTCAACAATCCACTCATCTCATTATATCTCTCAGTACAGCCAAGAACGATAGAGACTATATCTCATAATCCTGATTTTCATGGCAGAGGTTTTATAGCAAGGTTCCTGTTCTCCGAGTGCCAGCCTAAAGCTGGTAAGAGAGTGAGGCAAGATATTCCAATCAGTCAGGAGCTTATACAGAGATATTACGCTCATATCCTAGAGATGCTGCACACGGAAACCCAGATGTATACATCTTATACTGCAACGAGGAGAGGTAATTCTGCACAGGATATGCTGGCACGATATAACCAGAAGAAAAATATCCCGATTTTAACCCTGTCTCCAGATGCACAGGCTTTATGGAATAGACTGGCTGATGATATTGAAGGTGAACTGGCAGAGGGAGGTGTGCTGTCTGAGTTAAAAGAGTGGGGTCAAAGGGTGGCTGGCAACACAGCGAGGCTCTCAGGGTTGCTCCACATGGCTACAATAGGTATAGGAGAGCCTGTAATCGAGGTCGATACAATGGAACAAGCTATTGAGATAATCGAATACTACAAAGGTCATAGTGTAAATGTATTAAAGAGTATGATGGCGGTTACAACACCGGACCAGAAATACGCACAGACGATTATTGATTGCTGGAAGAAAAAAGGATTGAAGAAGGGTGATATCTTTACCGGCAGGGATATCCTGAGAACTAACCATAGAAGGTTTAACGGCATGAAAAGTGTCCATGATGGGCTTAATGTCTTGGGGGAGCATGGGTATATCAAGAGGAAGAACAAAGAATTTAAGATAGTGGCTACAGAGGAAATTGGAAAGTGATAAGGTTGAGGTTTCAACCTTATCAGTATGAGGTGTGAAAGTCAAGCTAATTGTGGTCATAATTAGCCACTACAAACCACATCTTGTATAGCAAGTACAGGGGATTGAGGTTTTGTCACCAGAATAGGTAAAAGAAAAAAGAAAAAAGTGGTGACAATGGTGACAAATAGGTTTTTAAAAAGTTAAGTATATATATACACTGTATTTAACTACCAAAAAAGTGTCACCAAATAGCGGTGACAATTGTCACCAAATGGTGACAGAATGGGTGATTGTACACACAATATTGCCTATTTATTGTGATTATTGTGGGTTTTGCCTTATTTTGTCACCATTTGTCACCAGAGGCGGTGACACTTTTACTATACAAGATATGGATAAACAAAATAGAATAAATTCCCTGATTGAGGTGCTTTTGAATGTTGGCTCTGGCTTCTTGCTATCGTGGCTGACCACGCTCATTATTATTCCGATTATCCTGCCAGTCAAACACATCACCGCTCAGGACGGCTTATCTATAACGATTACATTTACCGTCATATCGCTCATCAGGAGCTATGCGTGGAGGCGGTACTTCAACAACAGGCATTAAGCCTGTTGCGTAATGGATTAATCCATTAACAGGCACTAAGCCTGTTGCGTAATGGATTAATCCATTAACAGGCACTAACAGGCACTAAGGCAGCATAAACACATCAAATAAGGGCATACAACACACACCCGAACAGATTGAGGCAAATTAATAAAAGTAGTATAGATTGTAATGATAACATCTTAGATTTTAAGGCACAGAGGTAGGTGAGGGCGCGCGAGCCACACACTTCTTTTTTTTTGCCCAGACCTTCCGGACCAGCACCTCCTCCACATACACCAGAACATCATAGGTGCAATAAAAATACTGCACTTATAGCTTGACATACAAACCTTGTTGTGATACAGGGTGTTATAATGTAGTGGGGAAGAATCTTGCATAGAGGTATCAAATGGAGAAGGACATCTATATACAGGCTCAAAGTGGGGAGAATCCTCAACAGAGACCTTAAATAAATTACCCACTACCCAAGAAGTCATAAGTCTTTATTTTACGTTCACTGAACATAACATAATAATTCTTATACGACTGGTTTAAATTATTAAACAGTAGAGGTGCAGTAAATATACTGCACTAAATATAATGAATAAAGCGACAGAACTAGAGCCACTTATTTGGCACAATGAGCGTAGACGTATTGACGAGCTTATCCCTTATGATAAGAATCCCAGACGGCTCACCAAGCAGCAAAGGTCTGACCTTAAGGACTCGATATCACGTTTTCATTTGGTAGAAGTGCCAGCTATTAACACCGACAATACGATTGTGTCGGGGCATATGCGACTTAAAGTATTATCTGGTATTGAGGGCAGGGATTATGAGGTTGACGTGCGTGTGCCAAGCAGAACGCTCACAGAGCAAGAGTTTAAAGAATACAATATCCGAGCCAATAAGAACACAGGTGAGTTTGATTTCGATATCCTAAGCTCGGCTTTTGAGTACGATGACTTACAGGACTGGGGATTTAGTGATGACGAGCTTACGGACTTCACCGTTGACCTTATTGATGATGACAGCGATGCCGATGACGTTGCACCAGATAAGCCTGAGAAGGCTCGGTCTCAGTTGGGCGATATATACGAGCTTGGCAATCATCGTGTTATGTGTGGCGATAGTACAGATAAGGAGGTAGTCGCTGCTTTAATGAATGGCGATAAGGCTGACATTTGTTTTACATCACCACCGTATAACACTGGAAACAACAATCTAGGTGGCAACTCAAATATGAAGTCGTCAAAATATTTGAATAGTAGTGATAATAAAAAAGATAACGAGTGGCTTGCCCTTATCAGTGCAGTCCTTTTAAATATGCAAAAGGTCACGGTTAATCAATGTTTTAATATTCAGCAGTTATCAAACAATAAAAGAGAGTTGATTGAGTTTTTGTATAAGTTCCGTAGCTATCTGGTTGACACTTCAATCTGGAATAAGGGAGGGGGTCAACCAACTATGGCAGATAGTGTAATGAACTCAAGATTTGAGTATGTTTTTATTTTTCAGTCAGGTTCAGATGCTAAAAGAAAGATAGATTCTAAATTCTTTAGAAATGTCTCAAATGTATTTGATTACAACCCATCAGGGAAAAATGACCATTCAAATATACACGCAGCAGTGTTTCCGCTTTTATTTGTTGAGCATTATATAGGGTTTTTGTCGAGGAGGAGTGTTGTTGACCCTTTTCTAGGGTCGGGAACCACATTAATCGCTTGTGAAAAGACAAAGAGAAGGTGTTACGGTATGGAGTTAGACCCTCAATATATGGATGTAATCGTGCAGCGATATGTGGATTATACAGGCAATAATAATATAAGACTAAACGGTGAGGATATAGAGTGGGGTGATAATGGGCAAAACACCTGATAAAAAAGAGGACATTGAGACAGAGGTTATTGAGTACGGAATAGGTGGCAGAAAGACTGTCATCAAGCCTAAGAAGAAAATACTCGGCAGATGGGATAAGAGGTTTGCGCCTGTTAATAGAGGTAGGATATTAAAGGTATGGGAGATAGCACAGGTGCTGGCAGATTGTAAGGGGCTTGTGGCTCTTACAGCTAAGAGGCTGGGAGTTGCATCAGCCACTGTCCGCAGTCGTATATCTAAGTCTCCAGAGTTACAGCGTGTCCAGATGGAGAGCCTTGAGACAGTTGTGGATTTTGCTGAGTCAAAATTACTTAAGAAAATAGAGGATGGAGACCTTACAGCCACCATGTTCTTCCTTAAGAGCAAGGGAAAAGAGCGTGGATATGGAGATAAGGTTGACAACTCCAGCGTGAATATCTCTGTTGCGCCTCAGAAAACAATAGTTTTCCAAGATATTGATGATGTCAAACCAATTAAAATCGAAGAATGTAGAAAAAAAGAAGAAGAATAAGGGCGGTAGACCGAGAAAGAAATTGACGCAAGAGGCTTATATGCCACTCAAAGCACAGAGGGTGATAAGTTCTCAGGCTCGTTTTAAGGTCTTATATGGGGGCAGAGGGAGTGCTAAGAGCTATTCTTTTGCAGATGCACTCTTGGTTAAAGCCTTGTATACACCCTTACGTATCTTGTGTGTGAGAGAGATACAGCGTTCCATAAAGGACAGTGTACACAAGTTGCTCTCAGACAGAATTGATGCACTTGGATTATCGCATCAGTTCAGTATCGGCAGGGATTTGATTACATCTAGGTGTGGCTCACAGATAATATTCAAAGGTCTTAAACATAATATTTCAGAGGTCAAGAGTACGGAGGGAATTGACCTGTGTTGGGTGGAGGAGGCAGAGCGTGTAAGTGCTGACAGTTGGGATGTCTTAATTCCTACAATACGGAAAGAGGGTAGTGAGATATGGATATCATTTAACCCAGAGAATGAACACTCAGCAACCTATGACAGATTTGTTGTTAATCCACCTCCTCACTGTATGAGCGCACACATTACATACAGGGATAATAAGATGTGTCCAGATGTGTTAGTGCGAGAGGCTGAGTATGATTTGGATGTTGACCCAGATAAGTACGAGCATATCTGGGAGGGTAAGGTCAAGCGTTACCACGATGCTCTTATTTTTGGCAATAAGATTGTGATTGATGAGGACATCAAGGCTGCGCCTGATACAGATTTCTTATTTGGCTGCGATTGGGGCTACTCTAATGACCCTCTTGTGTTGGTCAGGATGTATATTAAGGACAAGAGCCTCTATATAGACAGGGAGTTTTACAGCGTTGGAGTGGAGTTAGGTGAACACGCAGCAGCTTTTGATAGTGTTCCTCTATCTAGGGAGCATAGAATCAGGGCTGATAACTCAAGACCTGAGACAATATCATACATGAATAGTCAGGGCTTTAACGTAATTGGAGCGAAAAAAGGTGCAGGGAGTATTGCGGAAGGCATTACTTTCTTGCGTTCTTTTAAAAATATTTTTATTCATCCTAGATGCACAGGGAGTATTGATGACTTTACAAACTATAGATGGAAACAAGATAGCCTGACGAGGGAGGTATTACCACTCCCAGTGGACAAGGCTAACCATGTACCCGATGCAGTCAGGTACGCACTTGAGCCATTGATAACACGCAAAAAGAGTTGGGGAGCAGTTTAAATATGTTCAAATTCTTAAAGAAGGTTGCTGAGAATAATGCAGTCCATCCGTCTGCCTCTTGGCTGTCCTTAGATATTCCAAGAACGGATTACGATTATAGTAAAGAGGTCGGCACTGGGCTGGGCAGTTCAGTTATTATGTCTCCTGTCCAGTGGGTGATGAGGACTTTCCCAGAGTCTCCAGTGTGTATGGAGAGGGTTGTGGGTGATGAGAGGGAGAAGGTTATTGACCACCCTTGTATCAAGTTACTTGAGACACCGAATCCTTTTTATACCTATGAAACATTAATGATGGCAACATTGTTATCATGGAACATATCAGGGAACGCATACTGGCTGAAGGTGCGGAGCAAGATGGGTGAGGTGGTGGAGTTGTGGTACATACCACACTGGATGATGACTCCTAAGGGGTCTGACTCTGACGCATCAGTATTTATAGACCATTATATATACAATCCCAATGGGATTCCGTACAGGATAGAGGCAGAGGACATTGTGCATTTCCGCTTTGGACTGAATCCAGAGAATATACGGATGGGGTTATCTCCTCTTGATTCGGTTATCAGGGAGGTCTTTACAGATATGGAGGCAGCTAATTACAGCGCATCTATACTCAGGAATATGGGAGTTCCGAGTGTCATTATATCACCATCAAGTAATGATGTAGATATTTCTCAAGAGCAAGCGAAAGTTATAAAGGAGAAATTCACGCAGTCTTTTAGTGGTGATAATCGCGGTCAGGCACTCGTGATGACAGGGAGTACAAGGGTTGATACTTTTGGATTTGACCCAAAACAGTTGAGCCTCTCTGATATCAGGAATATATCTGAGGAGAGGGTGTGTGCCTGTCTGGGTATACCGGCAGCCGTTGTTGGCTTTGGCTCTGGTCTGGAGTCTACAAAGGTCGGAGCTACCATGTCCGCTATGATTAAGCTGGCATGGACAGGCAATATATTACCGTCTCAGAGAATAATTGCACAGGTTATTACCAAGCAGTTGCTCCCAGACTTTGATAACGATACGGCACTTGATATCTTATTTGATAACTCAAGGATTGTCGCACTACAAGAGGATAAGAGTGAAAAAATACGGAGGCTTACAGAAGGAGTTAAGAGTGGTTGGGTTAAAATCTCAGAGGTCAGACAGGCAGAGGGATTGCCTGTAGATGAGGGTGATGAGATATATTTAAGACCACTGAATTTAATAGAAATAGAATAGGGAGGATAAGAATGTTAAGCGGTTACAAATCATTGATAGGTATTGGACTTGGAGTCATTGGTGCAGGGTTATATATAACAGGTCTGCCAGTGTATGCAGAAATATTATGGGTAGTGTCAGGTGGCTTTGTGTCAACAGGGGTCGCACACAAACTCGATAAGATAAAAGATGCTCTTAAAAACTGAGGACAAAAATTGTCAATATTATCCGAGAGAGTAATTGAGCAATCACCGAAAAGGAGACCAACGAGAAAGCAAGTCAGGCTGGCTCGTGAGTTTGATATTGACATTGTCAAGCATGAGCGTGGTTTTAGGGTCGGCATCTTAAAGGTGCTTAAAAGTTTTGGTGATAAGATTGGTGATGTAGCTCTTGAGGTTTTAAGTGACGAGAAGAATTTAAAAAAGAATGCTGGTCGAGATGCGATGCTGGCTGGTGAAATTGCTGCTCGGCTTGATATCGCAGGTTTTGAAACTGATATGGGTGTTGTGTATCAGAAAAATTATATACGCATCATGAAGGCGACCCAGAAAAGAATCAACGCCACGATGGATTTGGGTATCAGCATACTTGACACAAATGAGGCTCGTATACTTGCAGAGGGTGGTAAAAGGGTCGGGATGCTTGACATGGGGGCATCGGCAAGGAAAAGGGTATATGAGGAACTGGCAACAGGTAGGGAAGAAGGTGAGGCAGTTGCTCAACTTGCGAGACGCTTAAGGGATAAGATACCAGCTGGGAGATTCAAGAGACCACAAACCAGAGCCACCCTGATAGCAAGAACAGAAACAACATACGCTCAAAGGATGGCGGCTGCTGACTCTTACCGTCAGGGTGGTGTCACAGAAGTAATGATAATGGACTCACGCAAAGGTTCATTTGACGAGGAATGTGACAATATGGTAGGGAGGGTTGTCAGTCTCCAAGAGGGAGAGGCGTTGATGGAGGGTGAACATCCTAACTGCACAAGGATGATGGTGGCGATGCCAAAACCTATCGAGGAAGATATAGGACAGTGATATATATTATTTATTGAGGGAGGGATAACAATGGAGCAGAAACTTTTTAAGCTCAAAGAGATGGATGGCAGCAAGGGTGAGGGTACTGCTATCATTGCCGAGCTTAATACGATTGACCATGATGGAGATATAACTACTGAGGGAGCTTTCGGGGAGCAGCACGTAAATTTGCTGGGAGCGCATGAGTTCCATTCTCCGAGATTGGGCAAGGCTATACTGAAGGAGGAGGGCAACTTTGCCGTGGCTGATTTTAAATTTAACCTTGATGACGATGCTGTCAGGGCTAAGGAGTGGTATTCGGCACTCAAGTTTGACCTTGATAACGGAGAGCCTCTACAAGAGTGGTCATACGGTTATGACGTTATTGACAGCGAGGAGGGTATCGTGGATGGAAAAAAAGTCAGATACCTCAAGAGTTTAAAGG
>Ga0080013_1002759_pt1 | contig 19871 bp, 26 predicted proteins | sample ETNvirenome_6_85_FD_69236 | JGI IMG/M metagenome (GOLD analysis project Ga0080013, IMG submission 69236) | Marine viral communities from the Pacific Ocean - ETNP_6_85 (SPADES assembly) (version 2) | ecosystem: Environmental > Aquatic > Marine > Oceanic | place: Pacific Ocean | collected 2013-06-19 | reverse complement strand
TGGATTTGTGCTGGGACTGCGTTCTGGATCTCGTCTTCGAGATTGGTTTGAGGGCGGATGACAAAGGCTGAACGAGAGCACCTGGACGCAGTGGCCGAGCTAGGATGTATTATCTGCTACCGCCCTGCCACCATCCACCATATGCGCACTGGGATGGGGATGGGCCAGAAGAACGACAACTTCCATGTGATCCCTCTTTGCCCGGACCATCATCAGCATGGCGGGTATGGGGTGGCCTACCACGCAGGGTCGCGGATCTGGGAGGTGAACTTTGGAACAGAGGAAGAATTACATGAGCGGACAAACGATGCACTGCAGGCTCGAGAGCGAGAACCCCCTGACGCATCCTGATCTGATCGTGGAGACGTTGTGCGGCCAGCGGGAAACCCTCTTCAATGCCATGCCCTGGATGTGGGCGAACGACGAGAACTTCCAGAGAAGGCCCTGGTGTACCCGGTGTCGAAATCGGGCCGATGAATTGATCAAAGTCCAGGCCGCCCGCAAGGTCATGAAAGCCTTGGAAGAATAGGCACTTTTGCCTATATTAGAGTCCATGGTAGAGTTCTGGGAGTGGAAGGTGTTGGTCACGGGTCCCCAGGGGGATGTGTTGGCTGAATACTTGTCCACCTCTGGCAAGAGCCACGCGGACGCCGTCCGTGTGACGTGCCCGAAATGCCACATGGACACGATGTTCCAGTTCAGCCAGGGCACCCCCAAGGGCAGCTATTGTCGATATGGCCAGCACGACTGCGAAGAAGGCAAGGCGACGGTGCGAGTTTCCGGCCGCCGCCTGTCTGCAGACAATCCTGACGACGTTGCTGTCATGGTGATGGAGGCGCTGAGTTGAGCGAGATAGAGGAAGCCGAAGCTGCGATCGATGCCCTGGCGGGCAACAGGTGGTGGTTTACTTGTGACGCCCAGGTAGGACGGGTCCCCATGATCGCTATCTACAACAAGGAAGAGATGCTCTGGGATGGGTTTGTAAATACGGAGTATAAGGTCCTTATACAGGAACACCTTGCGCCAAAAGCCCTCGACGGCGTGGGGGATGTGCATGTCGCCATGAAGAAAACAATAGATTCAGACGGGCTTAACGTCAGGGTCACGATCTTTCACGAAGATGGACGTTCAACGCGCGTCCCTCAAAGGAGATTGATTTGAACCGCGAGGAACTTACCCTTCTTGGCCTGATGAGACGTCGGGCTGAGATCGCCGAGGAACGCCTGAGGGAGGCCAATTTGGAGCCCTCCAGGCCGATGCGGTCCATTCACAATTATGTCCGGGACCTGGCCATTAAGCACGGAGTCGATCCCGATGCGTTACCACCAGCCGAAGAGCATAATGATCCGGCAGAAGAGATCGACCGAATGCTTCTTGCGGGACCTGAGGGACGCGTTCAGTCGAGTTTCATGGACGGAGGAAAGCTACCTTATCCCGCTAGCAGCAAACAAGTTGGCGGTGACCGACATCTGGTGGGGGACGCCGGAGGAGGTGAAGGTGTGGAGGCTGCTGATCGGGTATCCGACCCCCCGGAGGTGGCCCTACGCGAAGAAAAACTGGAACAAAGGCAGCCTACGAAAGAGCGCGCCCCGTGGCGGTTTCAGCGCACGCGGGGGATACCGGAGAAAAAGGAGCCCGAGGGGCAAGGGGGCGATGAGGCCGCTGGGCGACATGCACCAGCAGGAGATGGCCGATGAGTGTGTCTATCGAGGTCCGGCTGCAGTGCGACGGATGCGGCGTTACCGCCCTAGGGGGCAAGTGGGACACGGTGAAGTCGGCGAAGACGGGTTACGTGCGGGAGAAGATGGCCGGCGAGGGCTGGTCCACCTATAAAACTTTCCTTCCCGAGAAAGAGTATCACATGGCCCGCGAAACCAAGGACAGGTGCCCAAAATGTACACAGAAGCAATCAGCTTCATCGGCCTGATCTGGCTGGCGAACTTCGCCAAGATCCGATGGCACGCACATGAAAAATACCGAATGGTGGGCATCCTCGTCCATGCTTTGGCCATTTCGATCGTAGCCTATTTGGTTAATCCCCATTTGGGGTGGGTGGCCGTGATCGTCGTCGGTCTCCATTCGGTAAACCTCGACGTCAAGCGCAACGGCATCTGGTGGGGGAAATTGCTGTCAGGTTTATCCACCTGGCCCTGGGAGATCGCTGCGGTCGGAGCGATGGCCTACCGCCACGGATACCTCTTTGGGGCGGTCGCCGGAGTCGCCATCGCGATGGGGAATATATATCTATGGACCGTTTACCCGCCCAAGCACTGGGGCGAAACTCAATCGGAGAAAATATGGCATCAGATAAGAGACTTCATACTGCGGATGAAATCATGACCCCACCGACCCCTCTCGAAGGCCTCCCAGGTCGGATCGAAAGGGCCCGGAAAGGATTTCGAGACCTGTCGATTTGCGTCCGCATCCACAAAGAGAAGTATATTCGTGTCCGTTGTGGCTACATGCCGCCGATCAACGCCAGCCAGTCGATGGAAGACGACGTACAAATCATGCCCTCTTCGGCCGTCGCCGAGGCAGTCGTCAAAATTGGCCACCGAGACCTCCGGGAGGTCGAAGAGGAAGCCATCGGGACATGCCTGGATCGACTGGGACTATGACGACGGAAGCCGATCGCATCAGGAAAATTGAGGCAAACCACATCGATGTGGACATCGCCTTCTTCGGCGAGATCGGCGTGGTGACCCTAGCGCTCAAAAATGGCCGTAGAATGTCGGCGTCAGCGCCGCTGGCGGACCCGATGAGTTGGATCAAGCAAGAGGACGAGATGATCGACAGATGCTTGGCGAGACTGGGCCTGTAAGGGTACCCGAAAACGCAAGAACAAAGGCACTGCGCCATTGGTCGGGCCTAGGCTAGATCCTCACAAATGCCGGTATTTCGAACGGACGGGTGCCACGGGCAATAAGGCCAAGTGGACCCAGTGTCCCGGCCAGCCGATCCATGATCGATTGTGCTTCTACCATTGGGCCAAGACCTACAACACCCTCGAGGAGATGTTTGCCAGGAGGCGGGAAGATGCCGAAACTGCAAAACGTCTTTCTCCTCCACCCAGGGGCGGCACCAAATGACCATTGCACCATTGCCTATAACCACCACGCCGCAGGAAGCAGCCGCGGAATTACTGCTCCGCCGTTCAGCAAGAAATAATCTGCTGGACTTCGTCAATTACACGTTTCCCCCGTATCGGGCCGCACCCCATCAAAAGCTGATCTGCAAGAAGCTGGAGCAGATCGCCGGTGGGGAGATTCGCCGGCTGATCATCCAGATGCCCCCCAGAGCAGGGAAGAGTCAGCTAGCCAGCCGACACTTCCCTGCCTGGTATCTGGGCAAGAACCCAGAGAAGCAAGTCATCTGCGCCACCTACAACGATGAGTTCGCAGTGGAGTTTGGTCGCGAGGTCCGCAATATCGTCAATGAGGACGAATACAAGATCCTGTTTCCCGATATGCATATGGCCGCCGACTCTAAGGCGGCTGATCGCTGGAACACCGATCAGGGCGGGGCCTACAAGTCTGCAGGCATAGGCGGTGGCCTGACAGGCCGCGGAGCGCACCTGGCGATTATCGATGACCCGATGAAGTCCAGGGACGAGGCTGATTCAAAACTGGAGCGCGATCGGGTGTGGAACTGGTATAGATCGGTGCTGTATACCCGCCTCATGCCTGGCGGAGCGATCGTGTTGATCCTGACGCGCTGGCACGATGATGATCTGGCGGGACGGTTGTTGCTGGAGGCCGACGACGGGGGTGAGCCGTGGGATGTCTTATCCCTTCCAGCCATCTCAGACTCCTTAGACGACCCCTTGGGTCGAAACCCAGGTGAGGCGCTATGGCCGGAATGGTATCCCATCGAAACGCTGGAGCAGATAAAAAGAACGATCGGGTCCCGCGAATGGTCCGCTTTGTATCAGCAGAAGCCCGTCGAGGACGAAGGTTCGTATTTCAAGAGAACGTGGCTGCAAACCTACCAGTCCTCCTCGGTTGAGCCGAAATTCAAACCCAGGGAAGTTATCGGCTATTCCGGCGAAAAAGTCCTTCAGCACTCGCAGCACTTTACCGTCTATGGGGCTTCCGACTATGCGGTTACAGCCGACGGCGGTGACTACACCGTTCACATCGTCGTCGGCATAGATCCCGCCGATGACATCTACATCCTGGACATGTGGAGAGCGCAGACAGACGCGGATGTGTGGATCGACAAGCTGGCCGATCTGATTCTGAAATGGAGGCCCGTCTGCTGGTCAGGAGAGAAGGGCCAGATCCTGCGATCGGTGGGGCCGTTTATGAACCGCCGGCTGCGGGAGCGCAAGGCCTACTGCCGGATGGAAGAGTTTACTTCTCATGCCGACAAGCCCACCAGAGCCCGACCGATCCAGGCCCGCATGTCCATGGGCAAGGTCTATGTCCCAGAAAACGCTGGGTGGATGGACGCCTTCCTGTATGAGCTATCCAGGTTTCCCGCCGGAGCCCACGACGATCAGATCGACGCCCTGGCGCTGATCGGCCGCATGATTGACACCATGCACGTCGGCCGACCAGACACTCCGCAGACGGACGAGTCCTGGGGGGCCACCACCATGGGAGACTACGTGTCCCAGCATCGTCGTCGTCGGCGATTCGGTTGGCGCACTCGAGATGCACCCATCATTAAGGTGGAGGAGCCATGGCAGCCCTCTGCCGAGGAACTGAATGGTTAAATCATTGGCGGAGTAAGTTTTCTGCACTTTTTCCTTGACAATCCCGCAGGGGGAGACCTAATCTCGTTCTTGAAGGGACCTTTCTGTGTGCTCCACATGAAAAGTTCACGCCAAGGACGGCTATGCCTTACGGAAGCACCGACGATCAAAAAATCGCCTACTGGACGCGTCAGCTAGATTACTCGCACGCCCAGTTGAAACCGGTCTTCGATGCCGCTGATGTCCTCATACGCCAGTATGAGAACGAGCCTTCGTCGAGCCGCGAGCGACACCAGGAAGACCAGCAGGGGCTGGAGTCTCACCTGTCCAGGGTCAAAGCCAATCTCGTCTTTGGCTGGATCGAGCAGTCGATCGCCAATCTGATCGAGAGAAACCCGACCTTCAAAATCACCCCGCAGTCTCCTGAAGCCGCTGAGGGCGGGCCAGTTGTATCGGCCGTCTCAAATTACTGGTATCAGGAGACCAACCAGCTTCGCCAAGATGAACGCGTCCTATTGGACGCTTTTTTGTGTCCGTATGGCGTAAAGAAGCTGGGGTGGACGGCTGACTTTGACGAGCGGATCTCCAATATCCTCGACGAGGACGAGGGCGAGTCACTGTTCGACTTCGAAGACGATATCGAATCAGAGAACCTGTTCCTGGCCACGGGCGCGCCCACGCGCGTAGCGGTCGAGCACGACCACATTTCCCACATAGAAGGCCATGTTCGGGCGCTGCAAGACCCGAATCTGGACGAGGCGGGCGAGAATACTCTTCGTGCGCACATTGACCGGCACGAGAAGCTACGTAATCGCCCCGAGCCGGATCGAAACACGGACATCCAGTGGGAAGCGCCGTTCGGCATACGGTGGAATCCGGCCGATTTCCTGATCGATCCCTTGGCGCAAGACGGGCTCAATGACGCCCAGTGGATCGCATTCCGCAGCCGGCGGCGCGTTGAGGACATAAAGGCCAACCCGAATTACGAGAACACTTCGGGGCTTGAGCCCTCCTCAAGGCCCCCAGGAGCGCCCACTCAAGATCCCACCATGGAGGAAGACGACTTCGGCCTGGTGACGCTGTATGAGATCTGGGTCAGGGACTTCCCGACGTCGAACGGTAAGCGGGAGAATCTTCTGATCGTCATGGCCGAGGGCCACGACAAGCTCCTCCGGCACGACACCGAGTGGCCCTATTCGAACATCGAGAACTTCCCAGCCGAACTGCTGGTCTTCCAGCACAGCATCGAAAAATGGTTTACTCGACCGACGCTGGTCATGGCCGGCGGCGACAACATCCAGGCCCTGGCGAACGAGATTCTCGACAGCTTCCTGAATGTGGTTCGCAAGTCCAAGAACTCCATTCTTTATGATCCGGATCTAGTCCAGGCCAGTGAGATCGATCAGATCCTCCAGGCACCAGATATGGCGGCCTTTCCTGTTCGCGGACTAGCTGAGGCACAGGGAAGGGCTGTGCAGCCGATCGACTTCGGTCGCATCTCCGGGGAGAAGGGCGAACTCCTTACACTCATTCAACAGCTATTTGATCGCGCCGCCGGAACCCCGCAACCGGTCGCCAGGGGCGTGGACACCGCCACCGAAGCGTCCATCGCAGAGCGGCGCACGTCAGCGCGTGAGGCGAGACGCGGTGGCCTCCTCGCAGAATTTCAGGTAAACACGGCACGGAAATTCTGGAAGATGACGACCCAGTTCCGGCCAGAGCGATTGTTCATGATCCATCCTCAGGCCCCTGAGTGGTCCGCTGTGAGCGATGAGGTCGTGAAGGGGGATTACCGCTTCCGGATCGACATCTCCTCTCAGCAGTCAAATCTGGCGCTTGAGCGTAAGAATCAGATGGACCTCCTCAACCTGTTCGTCGGAATCACGCCGATCTTCCAGCAGATCTACGGCGCGCCGCCCAATATCGCCAAGTTGGCAGAGCGCCTGCTGACCAGGGGGTATGGAGAGCAGGTGCCAGAAGAGATCCTGCCGATGTTGGCCCAGATGGGAGGGGATGAAGCGCTTGATCCCCAGATGCAGGCCATTATCGAGCAGCAATTGGCTGGCACACCAGGCCAGGTTCCCACTGGGGGGCCGTCGCTGGATGAGCCTCCCAGCGAAATCGAAAACGAAAATCAAGCAGGTCCGGCACTTCCAAGGGCCTTTAATGCGCCAGCGGGCTCCGGAGCCCAGCAGGCCGCGGATTCGTTAACGGCATGACTGAGACGACGGAATCACGCCCACTAGGGCCGCTGGAATCGACTACAAAAGAGCGCTCAATCAAGCGCGGTAAGAAAAAGAAGCCTAAGCCGCACTCTCCCATCGAGTTGATTATCATTGTCAACAACGCATCTAAGGGCTTAAAGGAGCGCTAAAATGGCGGGATTTTTTGACTTTGTTGGCGGATTAGCCGGCGGGGCCGCTGCGCACCTCAAAGCTCGGGGCACTCGCCGCAGGATCGAGAAGCCGCTCGATGCTGAACGGGAGGTCCCCGATGAGGTTTTTACTGGCCAGTTGCGCCTGCAGGGATTCTCTGAAGCAGACGTCAAGCAGGCGTTGGAATGGAGGAATGAGAGCACCCAGTTTGCTCGGCTGGGGCAAGCGGGCCTAACGCGGGAACAGTCACAGCAGTTAATGGATCGCCAGAGGGCCAAGCAACCCTATATCGACGCCGCCAAAAGAGTCCACGCATCGGAAGACCCGATGCACCCGGAGGAACGCGTACGCCGAACTGGATCATACGCCCCCGACCCGATGGATAGGATGCTTCCGTCTCCGGCGCTGCCTGGGATGAGTGACGAGGTGAAGGCGGCAGCCAGCCAGCATTTCCGGCAGTTAAACCAAACCTGGTCCGATGCAGTCCGTGAGGGTGTCCGCGCTGAGACCGAAAGGCTTTATACGGCCTCCAAGCAAAAGGAGATCCTTGAAGGGCAAGAAGGGGTGGAGCGCGAGACGACCGATGCCGCTCCTGACGAGACGCCCGCAGAAAGAAAGGCGCGGATTGCAGAAGATAAGGCGCGCGGTTCGATTGGAGCCGCCTACCCCGACAGGCGCTACCATAGGGGCCTCGGAGAAGGTCCGCCCCCCGCCGTAGACCCGGAGGTGACGGAGAGGGAGCATATTGCCGCGCTCGGAGACATCGATGAACTACGGCGGGCCTATCCGGAAAAGACTTCTTTGGAGGAGTACTTCGGGACGACTGCCGCCCAGCGCGCTGAAGCAAGGAGTGACCCACTCAGTGGTCTCGCTAGGCACCTTAGCATGCGTGTTCCTGAAGAGTTCCGTCAAGCTCATTATACGCCGACCTCGGCCTCGTGGCTCGAGAAACTGAAACCTTTCGACGTCATGTATAACCCGCCGGTCGATGCAGCGGGCACTGATGAAGCGCTTGGCAGTTTGGGTGACGCCCCTCCAGGGGGTGTAACGACAGCAGCTACTTACGGTGATGCCCCTCCAAAGGGTGTAACGACAGCAGCTACTTACGATGGCAGTTTACGTGATGCCCCTGCAGAGGGTGTAACGACAGCAGCCAAGATGGAACGGCCGAGGCGCGCTCCATTCCCGGCCTTCCAGTTGGGTTCAAATATCGATATTCAATCCCAAGATGAGCTAGCGCCGTCGCCAGAATCGCTGTTGAGCAATGATGAGGTGCGGGCGCGCGCGGACAGAGGGGACCAGGCGGCCCTCCGCGAACAGACGGATCGTCGGGCGCGAGACTATGATGAGGCCGCTGGGCGCAAAAGCCCATCTAGGCCCAGTGTGGGTATCCACGCGGCCGTCGAAGACACGACCGCGCAGAAGGCGCGGCGTCAGAGGCGCTTGGATCGAGCAGAGGCTTCGGTGGATGATGCACAATTGGATCGGCAAATTTTCGGCCCCTCCGTGGAGGAGGAGTTCGGAGAGTTGCCGCCGCCGCGATCTGAAGCAAGAGGAGGCCCTCCTCGAATTCAGTCAACTGACGAAACGGTGGATCGTTCCAAAAAAAGAGAAGGAAGCCGTTTCAAGAGTGGCAGGAGTATGAGTCCTAAAATGGTTGGCTTTCACGAAAGACAAGTTGAGCGCCAACAAAAGGATATCGATATCCTGGAGAATAGGGAACTGGGTGACGAGGAGGCTTTCGTGCGCAGTCTTGGGCTCTCGAAGAACGGGAGCGGCAAAGGCAGCATTGGCAACCTGCACTACAGGATCAAGGACGGGAAGATCGTAGAACTCATCGGGCACAACCTCAAGGATGCCCCCCGTATTTTGCGACAAGCGGCTCTTCAGGGGGCTATATTTATGCGAGACTCATCTCAAGATGAGTTGGATTTTGAAGGCGACCCCTTCGGCCTGCTAGACAAGCATATGCAGGAATACAATGAGGGACGATGATGCCTAAATATGACTACATCTGCCGCGAATGCGACCTGGTTGAGGAACGCGCCCCTCTTTTGGCTGACCGTGATGAGCAGGCCTGTGTCTGCGGATTGGCAATGGAAAGGCAGTTCCCGGCAACAACGTCCAACTACCAGAGCGGCGACTACACAGCGTCGTTCCAGCCGTTTGAAGCCCATTACGACGAGGCATTGGACTGCGACGTGAACGGCCGCCGGGAGAAGAAAGAAATCTTGACCGCATTGAATTTACAGGAGGCTGGAGACGCCGTGGGCGGGGCCAGGAACCTGGAGAAGGACCCCAATGCGAAGATGATCAAGCCGACGGCTCCCACGGGACGCCGACTGGCAGATATTCAGCGTGAGCAGGATGCTGCGCGGAAAGAGCAGACGTTCGCCGACGTCGGTGTCCAGTATGCCGATGGCACTGAGAAGAAGGTCGACGTCAATCAATTGCAGACGATTAAGTAAAGGGAACCAAGGATGGCAGAGAAGAAAGCAGCCCCCAAGAAGAAGGCACCAGCGAAGTCGCCCGATAAGGCGACGATTCAATCCTGTGCCGACCGACTCGCATCGGCCGCTGTAACCGATTTCAATGGAGTTGCCTCCGTTGTGATCCCGAAGGTCGTGCTCGATGATGTCGTTGGAACTCTCAAGGGGATGGTAAAATAATTCCTGCCCAGCGCAGGGAGGCGCTCACGACGACATGGATGTCGTGGGCAGGCCTACTTAAGGCCTCAAACGCAAGGATGCAATTATGACTCAAGCACTAAGAGCCAGTCACGCTGACGACAACGCCGACGAACTGCGGCCAGATGGTGATGATCCGTATGGAGAGATCATCGCAGAGGAAGCACGGCAGCACCAGGAGGCGTTGAGACAGATGGGATCGGCTCTTGAAGATGAGGATGCGGAGTCCTCTTCTTCCGAAGAAACGTCGCCGGAAGGTGAGACTACGTCAGACGAGACGGGCAATGTTACGTCGCCTGAGACGGGTCGAAACTCCGATGAGGCGAGACGGCCTGGGATCGATGAAGCCCTCCGTGATGTTGAATCGCAAATGGGAAAACAAACCGCAGACGTGTTCCGTTCGGTTATGGCTGACCGTTCCAGGTTATCGTCGGAGGTGACAAATCTCCGCGATGAATGGAATGGTGCCCAGCAGGAAATGAGAGAATCGTTGGCCGAAGTGCGCGGTATGGCACAGGGGCGGGCGAGTCAGGAAGATCCTGCAGCGGAACCCGAAGATGGCGCAAACCCATGGTCAATGCTTACGGAAGAGCAGCAGTCGCTTTATCGCGGCCTCTTTGAGTCGATGGCTCAGGAGAAGGGATATGTGCGCGCTGATGACCTTTCAGCACAAGAGCAGGAGCAAGCCGCTTCTGCTTATGTGAACGATGCTGTTGACCAGGGACTGGATCAATGGGGTAACGATTTTGGTTACCGTGGCGAGGATGGCAATTTCTACTACAATGATGATGTTGCTGGGGACGTCGACGACGTTTACTCGCGAATCTACGACCCCTTGCGGGGGTTGAGTGCGAAGGATCTGTATGTGCTGGCAAAGCATGACCAGATCGTGGACTCAGCGCGTGGAAACGCAGAGGAAGCAGAGTCGAAGACCCAGGCGCTGAATCAGCGTGTGCAGAATGTCAGACGAGCCGCAGTAGAGAGTCGTTCCTCAGCAGGCCGATCAGACCCCTCGATCTACAAGCGGGGGGAAGATATGGCGCAGACCATCGCTAGGGCCGCAGCCGCTGCGTATCGCGATCTGCCCGAACCGGGAGCTAAGAAGTGAGCGAAACCAGTCTTACACTCACGTACGCTCCGCTACTGACGACAACTTTGATGAAGGTGCTGGATTCCGGTGCCCTGCATGACAACGTGTTTAACAACGATGTCACCTTGCAGTGGCTGCGGGATGCTGGCCGAGTCAAGGTTGTTGAAGGCGGCGAGCGTGTTCGTGTCGGCATTATGTATGGCAAGAACTCGACGGCCAAATGGTATGCCGATTACGAGGCTCTGGATGTGACCGGACAGGCCGGCATGACCAGTGCGTTTTATTCGTGGAAGCAGGCGAGCACCGCAGTCTCCGTCCACGGTCGTGAACTACGTTCCAATAAGGGACCCTCGCGGATCACCTCCTTGCAGCAGGAGAAGATCACTCAGGCGTCGATGTCCCTGGTCGACGTCATCGCAACCGGAGCCTTCTCTGACGGCACCGGCTCTTCGTCCAAGCAGTTGACCGGACTCGAGGCGATGATCGAAACGTCCCCGCTGACGACGGCATACGCGTCTGTTCCTGTTGGGAACACCGTGTGGGCCAACCAGGTCCAGGCTTCTGTCGGTGCGGCAGCTACCAACCTCCTTCCGAAACTGCGAACGGTTTTCAACGACTGTAAGCAGGGCAAGGGTGGAGCCAACAGTTCTCCTGACTTCATCGTCACCACGCAGTCTGTTCACGAGTCCCTGGAGGCCCTCATCTTCCCTCAGGTCCGGTATCAGCCGAACCCTGGAGGTGGTGCCGATTCGGGTATCGAGAAGCTGGTCTTTAAGGGTGCCACGGTGGAATGGGATGATTATTGCACCTCCGGCAACGCATACGTGCTGAACTCGAAGCACATGCACTTCTTCGTCCACTCCGATGCCAACTTCGCCATGTCCGAGGGCGGTTTCCAGAAGCCGATCAACCAGGATGCTTTGGTTACGCAGATCCTGTTTATGGGCAACCTGGCGACCGACAACCGTCGCAAGCAGGGCAAGTTGCAGGGAATCACCTAGAAGGGGACCCCAATGGCTGTCGGAGATTTCACCGTAGAAGCAGCAACCCGCGTCTCTCTTGGTAGCGCCTCGATGATTTCGGGCACGATCGAGTGCGACGATAATGCCACGACCTCAGCGATTTTCCCCGCTGGCTACATCATCAGCTTTACGATGAACGCCAACGAGGATGACGATGACGTCGTTGTGCCGAGGGTTCACATCAATGCCAGTGACTTTGCCGCAACCGCGGCCAATGGGTCTGTTCACGTCCAAGCGAGCGCTGGCGCACCCGACACATGGCGATGGACCGCCGTGTTCCGGTAGTGAGAATCAAGGAGGATTCTAAATGCAGTTTATGACCCTGGACCGCGAAACGCCTGAAACGGGCTTTATCGTGGCCTATAACAATGAGGGCAGCGCCCTCATCCCTGGGACCGTGTGTGAATTTGATCTTACGACCACCACGGCCGAGCAGGGGTATTATGTCGAGAAGGTCGACGTCGCAGTGAACTCAACCACGGGCATCGCTGCTCCGGTTGCGGGAGTTGTTGAGACGACGATCGCAGCGTCAGATGTCGGACGACTTCAGGTTTATGGTCCGGCGACTGTGCGCGTCAATACCACCATCACGGCTGGCCGCCTGGCCGTCGCTACCTCTGCCAACGTCGCTCCGACGGGCGTGGCAACAGCGGACGTTCTGACCACGACCACCACGGCCTGCTATGCGCAGGCCGCTTTGGGCATCTCGATCGAGTCGGTGTCCGCTACGCAGTCGGTTGTTCAGTTGCAGTTGATGTAGGATATGGCCCCAGGGGGCGGCGAGCCTCCTGGGGTGTTTACTCTAAAGGGAGAGAGATTTGAATCTAGGCGACGTCAAAGTGCTGGTGGCGACCCCGAACTACATGAATCAGTTTGAGGCGACGGTTCACACCAACCATCTGCACTGCAGTACAACGTGGACCAAGGAAGGTATCGACTTCAATTGGACCATTATCGGGCGATCGTTCGTGCATTTCGCAAGGACGCAGATGTGCCAGATCGCTGTCGAGGGGGGCTTTACTCACATTCTCTGGCTAGACGATGATGCGATCATCGAGCCAGATATCTTGCCTCGCTTCATTGAGCACGACAAGGACGTCGTCATTGCGCCATACTGCTTGAGAAAAATGCCTCATGACATCGGGGTATTGAAGTCAGCATCGGGAGACTACCACGACCACGCGTCATATCGAAACCTGGACATCGCTGACATGGACCAGGGACTGATTGAGATCGATGGCGGGGGCACCCACTGTATGCTGGTCAAGACGGAGGTGCTGACTCGCAAGGGCGTAACCCAAGGCGAGCAGGACGTGCCGGTCGAATTGCAGCAAGAAATCGAGGCACTAGGAGAGCGGGGCCAGATGCTGGCCAAGCAGATCCTGGCCGAAAACGAAGCCCAGCACATGTCCTTTATGGACGAAGACGAGATCGGTATCCCCTACTTTGTGATGCCCAAGGTGGGCACCGAGGACATGTATTGGTGTTATCGGGCCAAGCGTAAGGGAATCGAGATCTGGTGTGACACAGACGTCTTTGCCGGACATATGGGCTTCACTCCGGTGGTCTCGCGATCCTGGCGGGAGCACACGGAAAAGGAGATGGCGCACAAGAAGGCCGACCAGGCCGTCAAGATGGCCATCATTCCTGGCGACAATAAGAACTCCGAAGGCCGTAATCATTACGGAATGCACCGCGAGAAAGCGGTGAACCTTGTATGAGGGTCTTCATATGCGTGGACTGCCATGACGGCTTCGACATAGACGTCTCTGGCGGCATCGAGTGTCCGGAGTGTGGCGGGCGTAAGTGGAAGTCGATCACGCGCCTTCCTGCAAAAGCTGAGAAGTATCGCATGATCTGGGCTGAGAAGTATGACATCATGATCTGCGACGACAAAGAAGATGCCGAGAGAAGGCAAACAGATTGGGAGGCGGACAAATGAACCTGGCCAGCAATCGACTTCAGGTCGAGGCCAAGTTCAAAATGCCCAATCCCATGGAAGATGGTGGGGTCATAAAAGTCGAACTCGACGCCACCATGAAGAGCCCTGAAGGCAAAACATGGCAAGTAGATCCCATATTCCCGGAGGTTTTCGAAGCGCCGGCTTCCGCGTGGGGGATCGACGAGGGATTTGCACAGATGTTGGTTGGAATGGTCGCTGCGCTACAGCCCCAGTTGGTTCTGGAGACGGGAACCAATCGGGGGAGATCCACGCGAGCGATCGCGGAGGGATTGGCCTTCGCGGGCAACGAGGGCAGTAAGGTTGTAACGGTGGATCGGACGGATCACAAGATCCTGGAGTCGGGAGCGATTTATGAAGAAATCGCGAAGTATGTCACACCAGTCATTGGGCATACACCCAAGGTGTTTGCGGAAGACCCTTTGGATTCCATTCAGGGGTTCGACTTCGCCTTCCTGGACGGTGATCATTCGCCGGATGGGATTTTGATCGAACTGGACTACCTGGAGACCCATCGAGCGGAGCAATGCACGGTGGTCATCGACAACACGATCGATTCAGGTTGGCCGGAATTGAAGAAGTTTTTTGAGGATTACGCGGATTATCCATGCGTGAATTTCCCGACGATGTCGGGGACCACGATTATACAGATGAGGTAAGTATGTTAGTCCAAGGGAATTTCTGGAGCGAGACGGCCGCAGGCACCGACTCTGGGGCCACGGCCACTCATGCTGCTGTCGGCACCAATACGCATATCGTGACATCCATCTCGGGGCACGTAGATGCGGATTCGATCATTACCATCGAGTCGCCAGCATCGACCATCCTGTGGCAGTCCAAGATCGATGTGTCGGTTGAGGGATTCACTTTCAACTTCAGCGGCCTGTCGGTTGTGGGGGCTGGCTCTGGGGCGATCCTGGGCAAGTTGTCCGCATCATCGGCCGACTGCCAGGTGAATATCTCAGGCCACACGATCTGAGATCATCATCATGATTATCAATGGGAGATCAGAATGACAGTTATTGTCGATGGACCCACCATCACGGACAACATCGAACAGTCCCCTCTGGGGGAGGTGCATCTGACGCCGGCTCAGTTGAGCAAGATCGTCTACACCAAGTATGAGTCGCAGGACCCAATGCTGTCGGACACCATGCATGGGGAGACTTGGGACGATCAGTTCATCGAGATGGAATCCGTCGGAATCACAGAGGATATGGGCTGCATTGTGTCGGTCACTGGCCGCTCCAGGGGTGAGGTTGCGATCGCGTCGAATGGCGAGGTGATCAGCAATGAGGATGCTGAGGTGCGCGAGGAGGCTTCTGGGTCGAATATCCCCAGATTCAACGCCTACGACTTCCGGATCACAAAGATCGAGAAGACCGACGGCCCAGAGCAAAAGCAGGCTCTGCAGCGGACGCACGACCAGCAGCGCGCCAAGTCCGAAGAGAACATGTTTGATTCGATCGCCAAGGCGATGTCTCAGGCGGTCACGGCGGCCAACGGCGGTGGCAACATGGCACCGTCAGAGGCGCAGATCGCCGACTACCTGGCGAGCCTGGCTCCTGGGCAGCGGATGGAGATTATCGCGTCAACCGAGGATCAGATCGAAGAAGAGCCGATCAACATTGAGGGTTTGCCAGAAGCGGAATAAGAATTCTTACCCCTCATCCGAGCGCCTAAAGGCCCTTAGAAACAGGCAAGCAGATTAAATACCATGGCAACTTATAAGTCTATTCAGACCGATGTGCTCAATCTGATGGGCGGTGACACCTCAGGCGATGACAAGACGATGGTAAAGGCGTCCATCAATAGGGCCTATCGTCGCTGCCTGGAAGAGGCCGATCTGGATCACGAGCACCGGGAGTTCTCGCTGACGACGGTCGCCTCGACGTCTCAGTATGGGATGCCCCTGTATGTGCGCGAGGTCTTGAATATCGAGGACGACAACAACGACCGCACCATTTTCTCCATATCTGCCTTGGAATACGACACCTCGTATCCAGGACAGGGTGGCGATGGTGGCGATCCGACGCGGGCCTATCGATTTGGCACCAGGGGAGTGGAGAAGCAGATCTCCACCGCTGAGACCGTAAGGATCGAGTCCTCGTCTGCCTCCGATGCAGGAGGCAACTTTAAGGTCCGGGTTACGGGCTTCGACGCCTCTGACCGGATGTTGACCGAAACACTGCAGATGAACGGCACTTCCGCGGTGACGTCTACCAACACTTACGCATCGATCGAGCGGGTCACTAAGCTGGCGGCAACGGGGTCGTCATGGACGGGGTATCTATCGCTCAAAGGGACGACATCGGGTACTACCTTCGCCATTATCCCCCTGCTGTGGGATTCTCCAGACTACCAGTGGTGGGAGTTCTATCCGACTCCGGACACGGCGCGGACCTATGTCGTGCGCGCGAACATGCGTAAGCCAGATCTGCTGAACGACGAGGACTGGCCGGAGATGGATACAGAGTTCCATTCCTTGTTGATCTGGGGTGCTTTTGCAGAGATTGGCCCCGCGATTGGCAAATCCAACCTGGCAGACCGGCTGGAGCGGAGATTCGAGAACGGCCTGTCCAGGCTTGCCAGCGGAACGCAGACCGAACCGAACAGGGTGAGGGTCTTTGCTGACGTTCAGACGGTCGCAAACATCCCCGCCAGGCCCTTGATTCCCGGCATCGACTACGGATTAGCTTAGTCTAATAATGGCTGTCAACGTATCCCCCAACGTCGTCACGTCGCCGGTCTTCCAGATCCGCGGGCAAAAATCCCGCTGGAAGTATCCGGACCAACGCCAGACGCCTGAGAACTGCGAACAGTTGACCAACGTCAACTTGTCGGAGTTTGGTGTGGCCGACTCGAGGTACGGATACACGGCCTACAACACGACGACGTTGCCCAGTAGCGAGCACGTTATGGGGCTGAAGCAGTTTGGCTTCCGCTCGGCCACAAGGAATGTGGTGGTCACGCCGGATGCATGTTACAGCGACGATGGCACGACTCGGACGGTATTGACGGGCAGTACGTTGACGGGCAGCAACGACGACCGCTGCCGGTTTGCTTTCATTGATGACACTGCGGTGTTCACCAACGGGGTTGATCAGGTTCAGACCTGGGACGGAGACCTGTCGACCAACTTTGCGAATTTGACGGGAATGCCCTGGACGACGTGCGAGGACGTCTTCTCGCACAAAGGCCTGCTGATCGCACTGGCACCCACAGAAGGTGGCACCAAGCACCGTACGCGGCTCCGTTGGAGCGACATCAACACCAGGACGTTCGTCTCTGATATCACATCATGGCCTGAGAATAATCGGTATGAGATCTACGATGACGGCCCGCCCATCATCGGAGGCGTCGACAACTTCGGACGGGCACTGATCTTCAAGGAAGACGGCCTGTATCCAGGTGCGATCACATATAACGTCGGCTTCATCGAGTTTCGGCCCCTGGAGCCGATCCGTGGATTTGAGCCGATCGCCAAGCATACCCTCATCGCTCGACCGGAGTTTGTCTTCGGGGTCGCACGCGAGGGGGCTTTCGTTATCCGGCCGGACATGTCGTATGAGTCGGTGACATTGGATGTGCAGGACGAGTGGAACAGTTTGAACCCAGCCAGGCTACAGTATGCCCAGTCGTTCATCCGTGAGAAGGATCACCAGGTTCGGACGTTGCTGACGGGCACTGGGATCAGCACGGGTTACGATCGGGTCTTGGTGTGGGACTGGGAGACGGGGGATGTGTGGTTTGATGAGCCGTCCGACCGCCTGACGTATGGGGAGCGGATTGTGATCTCTGACGTCGAACAGGACTGGCTTGGAACCACGACCGGTAAATTGATGAAGGGGAACATCTCCTCTTATTCGAACGACAATGGTACCAGCTTCCCATGGAAGGTGAAGATGGCACCAAACGACCTGGGGCATCCGGGTCGGTCGAAACACATCATCAGATTGCGGACGCTTTTTCGCAGCCGCACTGGCCAGTCTTCGGCCGCTCTGACGGTGTCAAGAAACCAGGGCAAGCTGTCGTCGAGAACGCACACAGTTGACCTGGGCCAGGCTACTTGGGATGTCGATGAGACTTGGGACACCACAAGTAACTGGAACTCCGGCGGTAACGATGAGGATGTCTTCTTTGTGAACCGGCACGCAGAACTGATTGCCCCTGAGTGGACGGCTAACACGCCGACTTCTCTGGTGGGGTATCAGGTTGAATTCATCCCCGCAGAGTAAAACTCTGAACCAGCACAAGGAGGTGCGGTTTGGCTACCGTAACACGACCATCTACTGATCTTCCTGACCCAGGAAGCCCGCTCAACGCGGAGCCTATTCGCGATGCGATCAATAACACTTGGTCGTTTCTTGAGGGCAACAACATCGATTCGTCCAACGTCGACTACACCTCATCCGACGGCGTTATGGTGTTGAATGCGGCGCAGACGTCAACGGCCCTAAAAACCTTCAAGATTACTACGAATGGCGCAGCTTCCGTTCAGGACATTGGCGTCTTCGAATGGGACCCAGCGGACGCATCCCCCGCTGCCAATCAGGGGATCGGCTTCAGTTTCAAGATGTCCGACGCGGCCAACAATCAGGACGAAGTGGCCACGTTTGAGATCGTCGAGACAACGATCACCCAGTCCAGTGAGGCCTCCGACATCGTGATGTCGACGATGACGGGCGGGGCACTGACAGAGCGGCTTCGGATCGACGGAAGCGCGGCGGCGGTGAACATCGCGGGTGCGGCGGGTGCCCCTGCCATACTCAACTTGCAGACCGCCGAGACCACGGTGGTCAATGGAGACATCCTCGGGCGGATCGAGTTCCAGGCTCCCTCAGAGGGTAGCGGCACGGACGCCATCCTCGTCGCCGCCTCTATCTGGGCAGAAGCAGACGATACCTTTGCCGCAGACAACAACGATGCCGACTTGGTCTTCGCTGTAGCCGAGTCTGAGACTGCCGCAGAGCGCATGAGGCTGTCGTATGACGGCACAAATGTAGGACTGACGTTTAGCGGCAACACCACGGTTAGCACCGGGGGGAATACACTTACCAATTCTGACGCAATTCAGCAGAACAGCACAATTACGGTTGGCGCGAATACTGACGGACATGACGTGAAGTTCTTCGGGAACGCCAGCGGTGCTTACCTGGAGTGGGACGAAAGCGCAGATCAGTTGCGGATCATGGGCGCATCGGCTGACGCAACTACCAGCACCGGCAAATTGCTGTTGGCTACTTCCCTGACAGACATCAATGCGAATGATGTGTTAGGGAAGATTGACTTCCAGGCTCCCCATGAGGCTGGAGGAACAGATGCCACCGCGATTGCCGCCTCAATACAGGCTATAGCTCAAGACACTTTTGCAGCGGATCTCAATGCCACTGACCTGATTTTCTATACCGGCCATTCAGAAGCAGCTACGGAAAAGTTGCGGATAACGAGTCAGGGAGAGATCGGCATCGGTGGGGCGAACTACGGAACCGATGGGCAGGTGCTCACCTCTGGAGGCGCTGGGGTCGCACCGGCATGGGAAACCCCAACGACAGGTGACATTACGGGTGTAACGGCAGGTGTCGGACTATCGGGTGGCGGGTCCAGCGGGGGTGTCACCCTCACTCTCGATCTCTCAGAATTGAGTGCTGTAACGCCTGCCAGCGGCGACTGGTTTGCTACACTGGACAGCGACGGCGCAAATGAGCAGCTAACAACGACAGATGCTCTTGCTACTCTGTTTGCAGGTACCGGTCTTACAGCCTCCAGTGCGGTGATAGGCGTTGATGCCTCACAGACTCAGATAACAGCTGTAGGCACAGTTACTTCTGGAACTTGGAGTACCGGGGCAGTCATAGGTGGAGCAACTGTGACTGTGGGCAGTGATGCTACCGGAGATGTGTACTATAGAAATGCCAGTGGAGTATTTACCAGATTGGCAGCAGGGTCAGACGCAGACGTTTTGACGCTTGCTTCTGGTATCCCTTCGTGGGCGACCCCAACAGTAGGTGACATCACAGGCGTAACAGCAGGTAACGGAC
>Ga0080013_1002758_pt1 | contig 19879 bp, 14 predicted proteins | sample ETNvirenome_6_85_FD_69236 | JGI IMG/M metagenome (GOLD analysis project Ga0080013, IMG submission 69236) | Marine viral communities from the Pacific Ocean - ETNP_6_85 (SPADES assembly) (version 2) | ecosystem: Environmental > Aquatic > Marine > Oceanic | place: Pacific Ocean | collected 2013-06-19 | reverse complement strand
ATGTGCCTTGAATGTGTGAGGACTGTCGGCAAGCGCGATAGTCTGAGGAGGGCTTATGCCTAACGATTTTATCAATATCATAGAGCGCGAAATTATTGATCAATTACGCGATACTTTTGATACTGCGCACGTATTCGGACAATTTCCTGAAGCCGTGGATGTTTCATATCCTGCTATTATCATTCAATTAGTAGCCAGCGGTGCGGATGAACAATTTATGGGGCGGCAGGTAACTTTTGGGCCTGATGATACTGAAGCGACGGGAGAGGTCTATGGAATGGTTTTACACATCCATCTTATCGTAGATGGGGAAAGTGTGATATCTGTTGAGAATGACCCAGATACAGAAGGGTACAAACAACGGCGTTTGTTAAATTATCTGATGCTCAATGTGGCTAACACCGTTTCTGATATGACTTTCCCCTCAACTGTTGAAATTTTAGAACGTCATCTGAGAGCGTGGTCTGAGATTGGTTATATACCAGCGCTAGAATTATGGGGCGCCTCCGCAGTCTATTCAGTGAGCTTTAAGAACTGGAGAGCATAATGGTTCAAGAGCTTGAGCCTGCGGAAGAAATCGATGCACGTACTATACAAACAGGATTTGTGAAATTCTGGGATGATACGGGAGGACCATATGAAGGGCATTTTAATTTTCAGGACGGCGGTTATCCGTGGGCGCCCAGCCATTATGAATTTTTTAGACCAAAAACAGCGCCTGATGATGACGACATAACAGTTGGGAAGGTAGATATGCGCTCTGAAGGTGGTAAGGCGCGCGATGTACGTAAGAATACTTTCAGGATGATACCCAAAGGAACACCTAGGGGAGAAGAGGGCTCGAAGTATGCCGATGATTATGCAAAGAAATTGTTATTTACTTGGGCTGTAGATTTAGACCCTTATGGAATGGCTGATCTTTTTGGGACAACATTGCGGAAATATGAGAAACCTAAAGTCACTCGTTCTGGAAAGGGGCAATTGCAAACAAAAAGGCGTGGAGCAACCCCTATGTCATTGGATAAACAGCAAACTAAATTTTTGTGGGCTCGTTTAATTTACGATAATGCAGAAGTAGTTGCTAATAAAGATACATATTCTAACTTGTATTTGGCGGATACTGATAATTCTTACAGGATTTCGATGAATCGAGCTTCAAATCGAGCAATGCGAGATTTATTTAAGCAGTTAGGTGATTTATTAGAGATAGGAATTGGGGGAGGAAAAAGTTTAGGGGCTGATTCCCCAGAAGAAATTATGGTTGCTATTGCGGGTGAGAATTTATCTAAGTTAGGGTGGAACGAAGAAGATGTTACAGAAGAACAGATGATAAGAGATATGGATAAAATAATTAGGGGAATGGACCGAGACCGGCGTGGTAAGATTGATATTCCTCCTCATTTAGAAGAAGAAATAAAACATATTACTGATTTATTAAAAGGTGAGGGCCAAGCAAAATTGATTGAGCGTATAAAAGAGGGAGGTATCGAAATTACCGAACAACACGGACGCGTAGCAAAAATGTATGGGAGTAATGACGAAATTGGGGATGGACAAAAATTCATTGAATTTTATAGCGACAAAATAAAAGAAGATATCGTTAAACAATATACTAAATCAACACGTAAAGTTACTGGAAAAAGAACAGTAGCTGAACAATTTTTTGACCGGCGAATAGGTTTCGAGGACACTAATGTTTTAACGTGGTCAGAGCCAGCGTGGGGAGGAATAGCTTTCTTTGGTGTTTATATCCCCTCTAAAAGACCGCTGAATAAAGAAGATATAGGTGTTATATCTTATTTTCTAAATGGTATTCCCACAATATGGCAAGGAATCTTACGACAAAAGGGTATTCACGAAAATCATTCTAAAATAGCAAGAGCTGTGAAAAATGTATTCTCTGGGGTAATAAAGATAAAAGGAGGAGATGCCATTATAAAAACTAAAACTCTAGGCACTCTTTATGGTAAAGTACCTGGCCTTACAGGTCCTCAAATATCAACTAAGGTAGATGCGGTTGCACCCCAAAAAGTAGCTAAAGGATTATACGACTTAGTGAAAGCGGCTGCTATCAAAATAGGAGACCAATTAACTTTGGATACAGGGGGAGCATTTTCTAAATGGGTAAAAGATCAACACGAAAGAGGAGAAGAAACAGCTTGGAAGGTTCATCAAAGAAAAGGAAAGGGTTGGGCGAACTGGTTGAGGAAAACTGGAGGAAAGGAAGACCCCAAACCTAAAGATGCGATTGATTGGACTCAGCCTATTCATCCACGCCCCTTCTTATGGATGACCGCTGTAGGACAGGCAGCAGGAAGTCAAGAGGTACACAAGGAGTTAGAAAGGGGTGCCGGTGGCAGATTTAAAAAGCGGTAGACTAAACACAACCTTTAAATATAATTATGATTAATAACTTTAATAGGAACTTTATGACAAAGTTCTCGTATACGGGAGATTAAGAATATGGCGTACTATCTAGGTAAAGATGTGAGTGTTTTAATTCACACTGAGTCAGACAGAGGTATATCTATCGATTCAGATAATGTTTTGAGTACCGAAACTGTTGGCGGCGCTATTCCTGATTTAGCAACTACTGTTACTTTTGATGCAGGAACTGGCCTTATTTCTAACTTAACGGGAGTTGATTTAGGTATTGGAAGTACTGATGAAGATGTAGTGTTTATGGGAGCTAACACTCCTTTAAAGGCCGAAATACATAAAGAAACGACTGTAACACTTACTAAGAAAAAAGATTCCCCCACTTTTGATGTTATTTATAGTGGAGATACAGCGGGTAATATAGCTCGGTGGGGTGTCAAAACAGGCGGTGCTTTTTATAATGGGCTAGAAATTCCCAGCACAGATTTTGGATATCGCCTATATGTACAATTAAAGGGAGCTGTTGAAATCTTTACAGTTCGTAATGCGCAAATAACAGCGCATACAGTATCTTTGAATGCTGATGGAACATCTGAGGAGACAGTAGAATTTACTGCTCAGGTAAATCCTCAGCTTTTCGCAGCTACTGGAGCTGCTGGATTAACAACAGCTACAGATGCGGGAGATTTATAAGGTGAAAAAATGGTTTACTTTCTAGGAAAAGATGTAGATGTTTATTGGACAACCGAAGCTTCAGGTCTTTCAATAAGCGGAACTATGGATGCGACTGCCGGAGATAGTTTGACAGCAGCAATTGGGATGACTTCAGGTTCTACCGGTATTTTAGTTCTTGAACGTGATGATGCTATTGCTGATGGCACTAAATTAACTGATATTACAGGTGTTGACTTTGCACCCGGCGCTACTAATGAAGATATATCTTATATGGGTCAAAATACTAATCTGAGTGCTCAGGTTAAAAATGAATTTGCTGTTACTCTTACAAAGAAGAAGAATGACACCGTATGGGACCAGCTCTATAATGGGCGTGGTCGTGATGGAGCATATTCTAAATTGACTTCAAATGGAGTAGTTACAGCTGATGCGACAGGCTCTCTATATACATATTATGTGCACGATGGGTTAACCACTTCTAGGATGCAGAATTTCGGATATCGTCTTTATCTTGTTTTGAAAGACGGCTCAGAAGTATTTGTTATAAGGAATTGTTGTCTAACAGCACACACAGTTTCTTTGAATGCCGATGGAACGCAGGAAGAGACAGCAGAATTTTATTCTTATGTCACGCCACTAATTGTGAGCGGTAGTACTGATACCGTTAATGCAGTTACCACAATGGCTGACATTTAAAGCGAAAAATTGAACGGAGGTAAATAAATGGCAAAAAATGATAGTGTATGGTCTATCGAAGAATTGGTAGCATTGACTGATGAAATCCAAAAGGCAGAGGTCGATTATAGAGGAAAAGTCTTTTCTTTTGAGTATGCAGAGTTAACAGAGGAAGAAGAACCAAAAATAGTTCCCTTGAACGACAGCGCATCAGAGGAAGAACAGGCTACTTGGTATCAAAAAGTTGGTTCCGAGAGAATTTTGGGTATGATGACAAAGGCTTATAAGAAAAACCCAGAAGGAGAATGTCTAGACGAAGAAGCGTGGAAAAAGCTTCCAGCTACCCTTCGCTATAAAATTATAGCGGAAGTTCTTAATATCGAGGGCGTAAACAAAGAAAATTTTACAGTTGGATGAGGGAAGCACCGGAAGCGGTACTTCTTTACATCCCATTAATGAAAGAACTCGGAATGTCGTGGGAAGAGATAAAACGCACCCCGCGTTTCGAACTAGAAGGATTGCTCATTGCTTTGGGGCAACATTCACAACTGCATAGTCTGGATGGGTATGATGCTGAAGATATTAAAAATATCGCCAAAGAAAAACCACGCATTCGAAGTGAATGGGCTAAATACCAGAATGCTAAAGCAAAATATCAAGCGCGTTTAGGCCATAAGGAAAGACCCAAATCTTTTAAAGGTTTGGTAGATTAATTTATAAAGAGGTAAAATGGCGGCGCAAGGCTCAATGCTATCAGGCATAGCGATGGGGAAGATTTTTATAACAGTAGGAGTTCCCAAAGAAGCAGATTATATAGGACCTCTTAATGCAATCCATAAAAGTCTGGTAGCTTTTAGAGAATTAGTAGATAGTGATAGCCGACAGTCTATTCAAAATAACATAACTACAACAGAAGAGAGTCTTAAACAGCTGAATGATGTTACTGCGGCACAGACTGTTAAAGGCAATAATTTCGAATTAGCTCAACAAAAACGATTTGCTAAAGAGAGTGCAGAAGGTTTTGCTAGGGCTACAGATAAAGCTTCTAACATAGCTAAGAACTCAATGATTCGGACAAAAGGACCGGGTTCAAATCCATTTAAGGTAGACGCCGATATACAAAAGAAATTACATAAAGGCGTAGAAAAATTAATTACTGTAAAGGGCAAATTAAGAAAATTTGCTAAAAATTATTATAAATTAGAAAAAGATGAACAAGCTAGAATGAGAGTGAATTTGCAGCACGAACTGGAAACAAGGATAAAATTAAAGCGTGAACTAGAGGAAAAAATTCGAGCTCTGCAAGAAGGTGCGCTAGTCACCGGTAAAATGACGGAGGAGCAACAAAAACTTGTCGCGAGTTGGGTAGAACAAAGAGATGCTACTATAAACCAAATTCAAGCTACCAAAGATATGCAAACGTGGCAAAAAAGGGCTGATGAAGCTACAGTAAGAGGCGCTAAAAATCGTAAAGAAGCTATAAAGAAAGCTACAGTCGAGCTAAAAGAATGGGTTGGTAAATTAAAAGAATCATCCGACGCTGCAAAGGAGTGGGCTGATGAAAGAATGGCAAACCTGAATAGGAGATTAGAATCATTTAAGGGTATTCTGATGGAATCTACTGTGGCTCTTACGGCCTTTTACTATAAACTAAATGAAGTAGTTCAAAGTATTATAGCCTTTCAACAGGAACTACAAAATGCTCAATCCATTTACCAGACCTCTTATGAAACTCTTTTCCAACTTTCGGATGAAGTTGTTAGATTTGGAACGCAATTTGGTGTTTCCTATGATAACGCTGCTAAAGGTCTTTACCAGTTTGCATCGGCTGGTTTGTCCGCAAGTGATTCTTTGATGGTACTTAATGAGACCCTGAAGCTATCAATGGCTGTACAGGGAGATCATAATACACTATCGAAACTGACTACTCAGATTATTTATGGTTTCGGACTTCAAATGACTGATGCTGGTAATGTGACAGATAAACTTGCTCACTCTATTAATAAATCGCTTATTGAGTGGCAGGATTTGGCTAGTTCTGTCAAATTCGCTTTACCTTTCTTTGTTTCTTCAGGCCAAAGTCTTGAACAACTTCTAGGGGCTCTTGAAATTCTTACTAATCGCGCTCTGGAAGCTGGTATTGCTGGGCGTGGTCTACGTCAGGCTCTTGCAGAATTTACGCAGCACGCTAAAGATAATGAAGCTGCGTTTCACAAAATGGGTGTTGAAATTTTAAACACTGACGGAAATATGCGAGACTTGACTGATATTGCCCTCCAATTTAATAAGGCTATCGGAGAGAATGCTACTGATATGGACTTAATGATAACTTTAATGGAAGATTTGAACATTCGTGGTGCTACTGCTTTCATTCACTTGGCGCGAAACGCTGAGGAATATACAGCAGCTGTCCAAGATTTGAGTAATGCCTCGGGAGCTGCTCACAAAATGGCTATGATTCAGCAGATGGGTCTGGAAGCTTCTTTACAGCGACTCAAAAATCGTTTCCAAGCTGCGTTTTTATTTAGTGAAGAAGCAACGACAGCGGCTGGGCAAATGAATACACTAACATTGGCTGTATCATATATTATCGATGAATTGAGTGATTTAATAATAGTTGGAGAAGGGGCTACAGCTATGCTTACTGATTTAGGGGCGTGGTTAAAAGAAGTTGCTATTCACGGAGTTATAGCATTTGGAAAGGCTGTGCATTCGCTTATTAAAATAATACAGGAATGGTCAAAAGCGGGTCTTATAAATATAAGTGTAATTACATTGTATTTTATTCCTATAATGGTAGTTCTTAAAGTTGTAGATCTGCTGAATCATTCGATTGGTAAAATGATTCTAACTCTCTATGTATTGAATAAAGCTATAGGGATTTCCACAATATTCTTTATAATAATGAGAGGTATGATCATTAAAACTATTCTTACTTCTGTAATGATGCAAGCCGTGTTTGTAAAGATGGGAGTTGGAATGATATTGACAGCGAAGGCGATTACCGCCGCGTTTTACGGAATGTGGGCAGCTATAGCTGGAGCTATGGTTGCTTTCTTAGTTTTCTATAAAATAGGAATGGTATTAGTGGAACATTTAGGGGTTCTTGTTGGAGCTTTAGTTGCGCTAGCTATAGCGTGGGCTCTTGTTAGAACAGCACAATCTGGTGGTCTTCTCACTGCACCCATTCTTGCGGGGTGGGGGTCAGTCATAGCTGGTGGTGCTGTATTAGGATTGGCTACTGGTGTTGCTGCTGAATATCTGATGCCTTCTACCGGTGTAATGGGCGCATTAGACAGTGACGAGATGGCAGAATTAGAGGCTTATATGATTGAACTTGAAGGCAGAGTTAATTCAAATGCTGCATTAAGCACTGGCGGCGCAACTGATTTATATGTAGATAACCTATATACTGCTAACGATGATTTAGCAGAGCGAGCATATTCATCTGGGTACACCACAACTACTAATGAAAGAGTAGTACCCAAGACAACTTTTTAATGAGGTAATGAAAAATGGTATCACAAATTAATCCCAAACCAAACACCTTCTACAAGGCAAAAAATCTGGATGACGATATTGGGGCAATGCCTGTCTATGGAGATGCATATGTAGGACTTACCACCACTTATGATCTTATAAGTAGCCCCGATAGTACATATTATCTAGGAGAAGCTACGGTTATTACTGAAAATGATTTTGTTTATGGGGAAGGAACCCTTACTGAATGTTATCTTAATTTATACACTAATACATTCACGCAAGTAAATCAACAGACTGCGCCGTGGGTGGATATATATGGCTTAAAATCGAATATCGATTTGATAGAAGGTGATTTGTCAATAGATACAACTGTTGGTAACATTTCTACTTATAGTTCCATCTATAATATGGAGACACCGTGGGTGGTTGAAGATTTTGATGGCACTAATAAGTTTTTTATTGATGCACCCTCTCGTTGGCAACCCGGATATACTGCTGAAGATGCGCGAAGTTTATTCATAAAGAAAAATGATTATATGACTGCAGTTTATTCTACTCACGAGGGTGCAACGGATCATCATAGTGGGATATCTATAGATAATGCGTGGGAAGAAATTGTTCACGCTGTAGATTATGGTGAATCTAAGGCTGCTCAGGGAGCTCAAGGATTCGTAAACTGGTTGGGTCGTGAAGTTGTGTCACATCCGTTGGGAGGAACAGGTCTAAGTGCCATTGCAGGAGGTACTGCTGTTGGTTTCGCTGCTGGAGGAGGGGTGTTTAGTGTTCCTGGGGCTATAGCTGGAGGAATCCTTGGAGGATTGGCTGGTCAAGTTTATGCAGATGGAGAGCAAATGCTAACTTTAACTAAACATTCTGATGGTCTTTATTATTGGACTACTCCCACGAATCTTAAAAATAAAGAACTGAGTAGTATAACAAAACACCTAGTTCAAAATAGGATATCTGAAGGACATTCAAAGGGATGGTGGACGCATCGTGGCGCGTGGACTCAGAAACAGGGTGGCAGAAGCAACGCTGGAGAAGTTCAATATGACTCATTTGATGAAACATTTGTTGCTCATTGTGACCAGTATAATTCTATTTTTTCTGAAGTATTCAGGCGCGGAATGGCAAGAGATATTAAGTCAGAAACAACGGGTGGTTCGGGTGATGATCCAAAATTTTTCGCCTATCTTTCTACCGATTTAGTTTCCAGTGATACAGCTTCTGATGGTAATGCTTTAAAAATGAAGTTATTCTGGGAAAATTACAGTGGAAGTGTTAGAGGTTCTATTGACCCAGATGATGATAACTACTTAGCGTGGGATGACGCTAATTATTTTGGTTATGCTTCTACATCTTCTGGTATTTCTACAGGAAGTAAACATCCACTACCACAAACTATTTTTGCTAGTATTAACGATATTCCTGCACCATCGATGTATGATGTAACTACTCCATCACTTAGTAGCTCTACAGTTCCTGAAATAGAAGTTGTTTTTAAAATTGAGCAAATGCCCACTCTTCCTTTTATAGCTTCAACTTCTTCGGACCCATTTGGGAGTGGGTTTGCGAGTACTCGAGGGCGTGAGATATCTCGTTCTTTTAGTATAACATTTGCGCAGAGACCCGTATCTTCTGGGTCGAACGACCCTCTTATAACAGAAAATTTTACCGATAATGGTCCTTTTAATTTTTATAATACCGATTTTCCTTATCTTACAATAAATTGTTGTAAAATTGAGGAAGGTAATAATATTGATGTAGTAGGAATGCTACAGGATCATCGTATAAGTTATGACACGGGTACTTATGGTAATTGTGAATCGTATAAAAGCAATGATGCCAAGGGTTATGGAGGTACAGCTTATAAGGTAATTCCAGGCTCTGCTGCAGCTACCGACGAGGGATGGGATGACTATCACACTCAGATTCCTGAAGGTGAATGGGTGACGATGAGAATTAAATTTGGTAATAAGGAAGTGGGAGAAGATACTTTACCAGTTAATAATAACGACGAACCTACTATACCAACAAATACATCAGGAGATGTTATAGCTTATTTCCCTAATTTAAGAGACCAAGATGGGAAAATGCAAATGATAAAAGTGTTTAGTCCTGTTCCCACAAGTCCTCGATTTGGGTTTTTTCCCAATTGCCTCACTTTTTGGGCTAATAATATGCGTTCAATAAATGAAATTCCTGATTATAGTACTTATACTACCGGAGATACTTTGCACATTAATAACGGATATACTCAAATAGATAATGTTACTGATGACGATAAAATAGTGGAGGTTGTAATAGATAAAATAGGATTTTACGGGTGGAACTCATTAACAAATAATGCAAGTGTTACAATGGCAAATGGTATGGGAGATATGTTACGTATGCCCAATGTAACGGGTATTCCTGTTGCTCCCACTAATAATCAAATTACTGTAGAGTCAGATACTGAGGGTTCTGATAATATTTACGGTGGTTTTACCCAGCCTATAGCTTCTTATTTATCTTTTGGTTATGATTCTTCTGGAACTGCTGAAGCAAGTGTACAAAATCATAAATTACTTTTTAATGATTTCTTTACAGCACAACCCTCTCTCGTTCAAGCAATTCCTGATTCGAATATGAAAGCTGGTTATTTTACTTCAGGAAATTATGCTGGAAGTGGTTCTGATGCGCCCTCGAGGTGGTTTGAAAATCTAACAGTGGGAAGTTCAGGAACTAATAATCTTCGTATAGGGGGTGTAGATAATTATATAGATGGTTTTTCTACAAAAGGCCTTATGGGTGTAAGCAGTTCCTTTGCCGGTTGGGTAAAAACGGGCAATCCTTATGTTGCAGCCAAAGTTTTGACTGTATCAGATGATGGTACACAAATTACGGTTGATAAACCTCAAATTTTCAATACTGATTTAGACCAAGAATTTGTTGTTGAACGTGAAGGAATAGGATGGACAGATGGCACTAGATATGCAGGTCCTTTCGGAGATGGTTACAGATATGAAGAATATTTAGCAGGAAGTGGCTCAAAAGGATATGTAGGGTCATTAACTCAAAATCAAGCAAAACGTGATAATTTAATATTTTTGTCTGATTCTCTCTTATATGATGATCAAGGGGCAAAACTAGCGAAGAAGGGTGGTTCATATGCAGCTTTTAGTGATTGGAATAGCGCTACACGTATTAGAATCAGCCCTAAAAAATTCTGGGTGAATTTAGCATATGTTAATGTAAGTCAACCTACTCCGTCAGCAGCTACTCCTGGACCAGCAGCAACTTTTTCGGTAGTATCAGCGGGTGCTGGGTATATACCCGACCCCGGTAACGGCAATCACGATTTTACGATGGAAGGAGGAACAGGTACAGGCCTTGTCATTAATGCTGAAGTGACGGGAATTGATGAACCGGGCAACCCTACTTCACCTCGGACGATTAATACTATTATAAATCCGGGGAGTGGTTATGTCGTAGGAGATGTTTTGACATTCCCTTCTGATGACAAAACTGCTGATGCTACTTGTACTGTAGAATCAGTAACTGTAGGATGGGGAGCTTGGTATCAGGATATTAGCGGGAGTCAAGCTGTAGCTTTAGCTCCTCGTAGTTATAATACTGTAGTGCCGGTTTCTGGAGGCGCTAGTCGCGGCACAACTTTTAATGAAACGCAATATAATGATGGCATTTATTCTAATAGATGGGATTTAGATTTTACTGACCCTAATAGTAGATATGTTATTAATACTGTTGATTATAGTTTTGGTGCGGTTGAAGAACTAGAAGAAGGAGAAGCTCCTCTCAGTTTGTCTACAGGTGGTGGTCGAGGATATATAGCGCGAGATTTCCTGTTAAGTGGGCAAAATTATATCAGTCTTAATAATTATATGAGAATAAATAAACCAAATTTTGGTGACGATTTTAATTTTATGATGGTGCCTTCTTTTATGAATACAGAAGAATCTACTTACACTGTTAATTTTAATACAGATGATGCGACCACAAATGTGCCACAATTGATCTATGGTATTAAAGATATGCCCCCTAAAATATCTGATTTTACAGCAAGTCCTTCAATTGATTTTCTACAAGACGGAGCCGATATATACAATAGTACTAAAGCGGGCGCTACTGACATTAGATTCGAATGGAAAGAAGAAGAAGATGTATGGCATAGAGTATTATGGGTAGACACAGCCCCCATTACTACTAAATATCACACTGCCAATTTTATAGCTCCTCTTAATGAAACTGGAGCGACCGCTTATTATTATTTGAGTGCGGGTAATTTAGCAGACGGCACTAAAGTAGCTTTAACTGGCACCAATGCTCCTAATATAGAAGGAGCAATGGGCTATGGTTCATATGCAACAGGGGCAACTAGTATATCGAGCAGTGCAGGCGATTTAGCTTTAGGGAGTGCAGATGAATTTACTTTTATGGCTACTTTAAAGCCTAATGACCCTGATGGTGCTACAATGGTCTTTTTCCAAGCTAGCGGCAATAGTAATAATAGGACTTTTATAGGTAATATATCTTCTCTTAACAAAGTAGGGGTTACGTTTAATGATGCTGCTGTTTCGCTGGTGAGTGCTACTACTTATGATTGTGATGGTGTGCAACCGTTAGCTATCGTGGTTACTTACGATAAGACTTTAGCAAATAATAATGCTAAATTATATATTAACGGAAAATTAGAAGATACAGCTGATTATACTAGTGATTTTAGCGGTTCTACTAACCAAACAGTGTGGATAGCAAGTGGTAAACCTACTGCTGCTTTTTTCCCTTATTCAGGTTTTGTAGAGGAAATAACTTTCCATAGTAAAGCAGCATATATTCCCACAACTCCTTCTTCATTTTTATTACCTACACGACAATTGGCAGATTTATCAGCCGGAAACTCTAAATTTTATAATGGGCGTTTATTTGCCTTTGATTATCACAATATCAGAGGTATGGGTCGTACAGATGTGGGTAGAAGCACGCAAGTGGGCTGGAAGGTGACTGGAATATGAGTTTAACGTGGGCTGATGATAATATAGAGGTGTATACTGAAGCTTCAGGCACTTTGAATTTTAATGACGATGATGTAAAATGGGTATATGTTGATTGGGATGATGGGGAAGATAATAGTCTGGAAAAAGCTATTTACCAGTGGAGAGAATTAGAAACAGATTCAAAATCTATTACTTTAACTCACACTTATACTAAAACTGGCTCCTTTTATCCAGTGGTGCGCACTATTAATAGTGCTGGGTTTTTATCTAAATATTTTTATGATGCTAGTAAAACCCCTACTACTATTCCTCAACCTCAGGAATCAGTATCAGATATTGGTCTTCTTACGGTGACTGACGGTAAGCCTCTTTCAACACTCAAAGTGGAAAATAAAATCGCGTTGAGTGGTATAGATAATAATGTGTTAGAAAATAATCCCGCTCAGGTTTATATAATGTCTCCCGCTTTAGCTGACGGAACAGTATTAGATAATGCTTATCCTTTTGTTTTTGAGGTTAAAGCACAAATAGCTGTTTTTGGTGATGACTTAAGAGCTACTACTTACGAGACCCTTATCAAAACATATACTATCAGTGGCACATTGGATCAATTTCAGGATAATGCAACCGACTCAGGGAATCCTGTAGTTGCTACTTGGGGTGCAGGAGTTCCAGTACTAGTTAGTGGTACTCGCATTGCCAAGGTATTATCGTTTAAATTAAAGACTCCTAAAATTCCTGAATTGTCTGCATATGCTAACAATGAATTTAATAAAATGAGGTTTTTCTTAGTTAGTACGGGCTGGGCAATTGATGACTATAATTGTTCGTCCTGCATTTTTTATCCTATAGCTTATGTTTCTGCGGGAAACCCCGTTAAACTGTTAGATGATAATCGTTCTTTAGTAAAACTGGATTTTTCTCAAAGTAGAGCTAAGGCTTCTAACACAACCATTAGCAATTATAAATATGACACTGGTAAAATATTTTTTGAGCCTTCATTTAGATGGGTAGCAAACGGAGCTAATAATTTTACGAACGCCACTCAAACAAGTGAAACTCTTAAAAATATTAACTATACTTATATGACTCGCCCCGATGGTCTTCTTGGTGAATACCAGCTTCCACCAGAGGATGTGGCCCACGCACAGGTAGTTCAGCCATTTGTACCCGGTGGGCCTTGGTTTAAGAATACAGCAATATCTGGTAGTGAGGATATAGCAGATATGTTTCTTTTCAATGATTTTAACCAATTAACCCCTCGCTATCATTTAGCGCGTATTAATTCTACGGCAAATAGTAGCGAGACAAGTGATTTGGATACTTATGAAGGTGTTTATCGCATCACACCTACGATTAGTTCTTCTATAAGTGCTCCTAATATAAGCGGAGCATTTTTGGATAAACAATTAGGAAATAAAACCGCAATTTACACAACAGAAGCATATTCTAATCTTGTGGCACCCACACCTTGGCTCTCGACAAGCACGTTTACTCTCAATCAAATAGGAATGGATAGTTGGAATACTATGAATTGGGAAAGTCCCGCTCCTAAGTCTGAATATTTAATATTAGCAAATACAATTAAAACAAATAAAGTTTTCTTTAATGCTACTCCTTATGCATCAGGAATGATGACAGATTTATCTAATTTTGCAAGTGGAACTACGATGAATATTTCTTATCTTCGAACCTATCAAGAAATAGAAGGGGATGCCGCTACTCAAACATATGAATGGGTGCCTCTTGAATTTACAGATAGAACTAAAGTATCTAGGGAAAGTAGAGATGCATCTTACGAAAGTGCAAAGACAGAGGCTTACACAGAAAAGAGTTGTTCTCTGGCTAAATCTGGTTTTGTAGAATTTGATATGCCTAATGATTGGGCTCAAGTAAGTATCTCTGATTTAGCATTTGGTGTATTTAATAGTGGTACTATTGGTATGACACCGGTTGGGACACCTACGGGGGCTATTCCTATAACAGCTGATTTTTCGGCTACCACTGGGGTAAATCCTGATATTGTAACAGAATTTGATAATGTAACGGGTATTTTAGCAGGCACCGATTATACTGAAGAGATTATAGGGAAATATAAATATGTATTCCAGATTACTTCAAGTTCGACTATAATGGCTAATAATTTAGCGTGGATAGCTTCGGGAAATTCTACTACAGATACAATTTATTGTCCGGGTGGTACAGTGTCGCTTACTCCCGGAGGTGCTGGGACTGCTAGTGGATATTTGCGTAGGGTAAATCTATATGAAGTATTTGATGGTGCTTATCCTTTAGATCAATTTTTCGGTATTCCGGGCCATTTAGCCGGCGCTGGTGATGAGTATGGCGGTACATTTATGTTTTTATCGGGAACAGCTGCAATGGCTACTGATTTAGTTTCTAATTTCCAAAGTGTTTATCCTCTCAAGATAGTTCTGGAAGGGGATCATTTTGCAGTTAGTGGTAGTGAAATACCCGGTTTAGAATTATGGAATATTCTACCTGCTAATAACGCTCATTCGGAAATTATTAAGGAAATAGATAACACTGCGTATGATTTAAATTATATGGAGATTACTAGTGATGTTAGTATGACTTACGCAGGCACATATTATCAAGCTATTAGTAAAGGGGGGAAGGTTTTTATTCAGAGGACGGGAACTCCTATCCAGACTATTAACTTTGCGGGCACCGCTATGGGAGATGAAACACAATTTTCCTTCAGTAGTGATTATACTAGTTATTATACTCTCTATAAGTTAAGAAAAGCTGAAGCTCAAAGTGTGAGAGTGATGTGGGACGAGCAACAAAAAGATGGTACCTTTGTGCGCTTTTTTGGTTTCGTAACAAATGTCGCAGAAACGCATTCAGTAGCCGGAAAACGCGCCCCAAGAAAATATACTTTTACAATGGCTGTTCAGGAAATTTGCATAATAGATGAATTAGGCACTTTAATTTCTGATATTGAACCATTGGGGGGTGTAAGAGATGCCCGAACTTTCTAGTCAAATATTTCTAGATGGGAGTTCTGTTGATTTTACAGCAGCTAGTCTAAAAGAAAGAGGGGATAATTCTGCGGCTCAATTAGATTTTATGCTTCCCACTGCCGCCCCTAATTATCGTAAATTTTGGAATAAAGAAGTAATGGTTTTTTTTAATTCAAGCGATACATATCCAGCTTTTCGTGGGCATATAATGAATACTACCGTCAATGCTGATAATTCAGTTAAGTTTACCGCTGTAGATGCTTTAGGATATCTTACAGGGCACTCTAAAGCTGAAGTTGTGTTGGATGATAGTAGTAATATTGATGGTTTAACTGCAGGTGGTTCTTTAATAAAAATGATAAGATTAAGTAATTTGGAGAGCTCTATAGGAACTGATTATTTAGGAGATACTACCCCCATTGTTGCTAATAACAAACCTCGTGGAACATTAGTCATATTAAATATTATTAAAGATTTATTATCTCAGGCTGTTGATATGACAAATAAAGATTTACCTCGAGATAATTTAATAAAGGTTATGGATGATGGTTCTCAAGCGCAATTGAGGATAGAAGTGAAAACGGACATTGAAAATACTAATCCTGTTAAATATTATAGTTATGAAGATAATATTATTAATTTTAATGTGAAAAATCGTGATATACCTACTAGTATTACAGTTTCAGGAGATGGTGTTGCAGCGACATTTAGACATTCTTCGGCTGAATCTGCACTTGGAAATAGTATGAAAAGCGTCAGTAATCCCAAATTAAAATCACGAGCAGAATGTATGGATTTTGCTCAAAAGGTTTTTTTAGCTAATATTCGAGATAAGTATGAATATACACTAGATACTTTTGAAGGACTATATCTTAAAGAAAATGATGTGATTCATATCAGGGATGATAAAACTGGCATCGAAGGAAATTTTAGAATTATAGGAAAAAGTGTTACCTTCGGACCAAATCAATTTAGATTACAATTAACTATTAACCAGAGACCGCCGATACTGGCACAATTTTTAACTTAAAGATTCCAAGGGAGCCCAAGACCAGTTTTGCGAGGCATATTATCCTGACCACCCTGTGTTTCAGAACCGCCTGGATTTAGGGTACGATAACGGATAGTGTTAGGCATATTATAAGTGCCATACTTATACATCGCATTATTGTGTTCCCTACCTGCAATAGCAACTGCCTCTTCATTGAACTCTACATTGATATACGGATGAGGATCTTCCATAGAGTAACCATTACCGCCTCCGTTGCGGCCCATTTTGCGTCCATATCCAGTTACATCTGTTTCATATGTCACACTTATCACCTACGCACGCATATTCCTGAGAACCATTGGTTTCATCCTCTAGCTCATATTTGGAAAGCTTGCTATAGTCAATAACGGGGAATTTCTTTATAAGGTTTTCGTAAGTATAGTGGTCAATTTCTTCGTAAGGAGCTAATTCATAGTGTCCACTGTCAAAAGGTAAAAAGGATATACCATTAATAATACCCCAATTTTGGTATACCCAATTACCCACTTCGAACCATTCATCTTCTTTTACATAGACGGTCATACTTGCGTTATGTTCGCACCAGTTCATTTGTAGATTTTTATAGTGTTTTAATTGTTCCATAGCTGTTACATCGTTGCGAGTGAGACAACCATCTGGAGCCTTTACAGGAAATTCGAGCACCCAAGTTGTTGCATTTTTAGCATCTTGTCCTACTTCGGGATAGCACGGGACACCTAAATCTTTTAGCATCTTAAAAAGAGGGTCGGAAGCAGCTATGCGATAGCGTCTAATATAATATTGAGAATAGCGCGGATGACATCCACTAGCTGAGTCTACAAGCTGAGAAACTGTACCGCTTGGTTTAACACAAGTAGTTGCTGCAGGCTTATTTACGCCTAGCTTAGTAGAAGCATTGCGAGAAATGCGCAAAACACGCGATTTAAGCGCTTTTAAGCACTCCGGGTGCATCACTAGGGGGTTATCCATCTGGCCGGTTAAACTAACCCCTAGAAGCCGTTCTACGGCAGCATTTTGGGTCCATTTCTTACGGAGGTATGGAAAGTTGTCAAAAGTTGATTGAATAACACCTAACCAAGTAGCTGTTTCTACCTTATCTAAAAGGTCATCTAAGGTATCATCCTTGCGCACTACTACTTCCGAAAGATTACAGAACTCCATATCACGCAACATTATTTCCCCACAGGGGTTTGTTCCCTCAATTAAAGATTCATATCTGCGCGAAGGTGCTTTTTCACGAGCTGATTTTAAATTAAATATACCACGCTCTCCTGTACCAGATTTAGCGAGCGCTCCCCATTCCTGCAAAAAATCGGCTGCTGATGGTTTTTCTAAATAAATAGCAGAGTTATTAGCCATTGCTCGTCGAATGGGGAAGGGCCAATCTTTGGCGTGACGCATTTCATCATCATCAATATCTGATAAAGATATTTGGGAACTTCGACGCACACCACCAGCTACCACAATTTCTGCAATCTGATTACATATATCGTGGCATTCAAGGGTGGTTAATTTTCTTCCCTGAGCGTTGTGCATCGTCTCTCTAATAAAATCGTGGAGTTTAATAAGTGGCTGCGGCCCAGAGGAACGTCCACCCATTGTTTTTAACCGAGCTCCTTCAGGCCGCAACTGCGAATAATCAAAGTAAATATTTCCACCATTATATAAACTTTCCATCAGTGTTTTGACAGAATCTGCCCATCCCTCTCGCGTATCTTCTATTATTATTTTGGGCCTTCCCTGTCCTGATTTAATTCCATCAGGAATAGAAGGGAGTTGACTTACATCTTCCTGCTTAACAGAAAAACCAAATCCTGTTCCACACATCAATATATGCAAGCATTCGGCAAAACACTTTACGCTTGTAATTTTAGAAAAGGAACAATTATAAATAACGGTATGGTCTTTTCGAGCAGCATCACCCGCTGCCCATAAGAAGCGCATAGAAGGCATTACAGCAAACTCTAATAAATACTTTTCGATTTTATGATAGGTTTTATCGGGAATTAATTCCCCTTTTTCTAACTTCAAAAAGTTAATAAAACGAGCTATGGTTTCAGACCACTCTTCGCGTCTGCCTTCCTTTTCTATCCACCGCGAATATGTGCGCTTGTAGATAAATTCTGACACTTCATTTCGGAACATTAGTTTCTATATGATTCCCATCTACTTAAAGGTTATTACCTTCATATCCATTGTTCGTTCCACTGACTGAAAATAATATAATCATCGGCGTATATTTCTTTTACTAATTCTTTATTTTTTTCACTAATATAAAAATTTATATCCTTTCTAGGAGATGGGCGTACCCGAGGTATGTATTTCAAAGAGTGCCAATTATTTTTTCTATGCAATTCTCTTAACTCTTTTTCAAAATTATTATAATTTATTACTATATCTGCTAAAATTGTATTACTTTCACAACACCAATGATGTTGAGGAGCGAGGTGTATCTGTCCAAAATATCTTTTCCTTTCTTTATGAAAGCATTTTAAAAATTCGTCAAAAGTATCCTGATAACAATATGTTTCTTTGGATACAATATCATATCTGCTACCATTACCATCATTTCGTAAATATTCAAAAGTGCTTATAACTCTATCAAAAGGATCTCTAATAACACAGAAATATTTTACGCCCGCCTTCTTGCGCCTTCTGGCTTGGAGAGCTTCGTGCCCACTACCTTTCTTATTAAACGTATTTAAAACACAAGTACCTGCATTTTTGGGGATATGTATGAAAGCTAGATTAGACCGGCCTCCTATATAATACATTATTGTCCCTCGAATTTGGCTATGCTATTTAAGTAATCGTAATATTCTTCATTCCAATCTTTAATGAAGTCGATGCGGTTATTTATAGAGGGAGCATCTGGCCCACCAGACCAGTGAAGCACTTTTAATGTATTAGGTTTTAATTTTTCGTAATCACCCATATGCCCGTGATAATTATATATTTTGCTATCTAAATAATTAATACTGCTTTCTGTTTTATAGATAGCCCAGTTTGTGATATCTTGTTCCATCAAATTATGGCATTGTATAGTGGGGTCATTAATTATTTTTCTCCAACTTAATTGAGGATTTCTTATATCCCAAGCTTTCTTGTAATGTTTATCTGCTGTACAAAGATGTGAAGAAAGTTCAAAGCCTTTATCATCATTAATTAACATCACACCAGCATTAAGGTACTTTCCCCCTTCAACAGTGAAATTATCCATTGTGAATGAGGGTTTGTTAATTTCGCTCCACCCCCAATCTACACACGCTGTAATATCTTCCTTATTACTAAAATGAGATGATATATCATCCAATACAATACAGTCACTATCTAAATACCATATTTTATACCCCTCTCTAAGCAACTTGTTAATCCCTATTGGTTTGTTTCTATTTATATATAAATGAGGCTTTGCAGGCGTTTTTATAAATTCGTATTTCATTGATGTAACTGTCGGTATTTCTATATCATCGCAAGTAAATAAAAATATTTCCCGGTCTTTATCGAAATGGCGAATGGAATTAACAAGATGTTTGGTGTAATCCAAAAATTTATCATTCAAACCTAATGTAGCATAGCATTCTTTCATTTTTATCCCTTCATATATTTTTCGCGCAGTTCTTTTCTGATACTTTTTTTATCTATATCGAAAT
>Ga0080013_1002757_pt1 | contig 19886 bp, 26 predicted proteins | sample ETNvirenome_6_85_FD_69236 | JGI IMG/M metagenome (GOLD analysis project Ga0080013, IMG submission 69236) | Marine viral communities from the Pacific Ocean - ETNP_6_85 (SPADES assembly) (version 2) | ecosystem: Environmental > Aquatic > Marine > Oceanic | place: Pacific Ocean | collected 2013-06-19 | reverse complement strand
CGGAAACCGATCCGCATTCTTATTTGGTGGACCTCGGATTTAGTGAACAAGGGGCAGACAATTTGCTGGGTATGGCAAACCTCTTTGACAAAATTAAAAGCGGGATGACGTTTTAAAATGAAACTCACAAAGAAGCAACTTAAACAGATTATTAAAGAAGAGTTTGGGGCTGTCACCGAGGCAACACAGTTGGCCGAGTTTGAAGGAGGGCCGGAGGTCGATATTCAAGATGCTATTCAGATGCTTGAAGCAGAAGAAGACCCCACAGGCACACTCTTTCATGTTATCAACCGTTTACATGAAGCGCTTAATAAATTAGGAGGGGAGCCGCCGCTGAAATATGTTGGCCGCGGCGACCCGATGTTGGAGAAGGCCCAGGAGAAAGTGTCAAATGAAAATCACAAAGAAACAACTTAAACAACTTATCAAGGAAGAAATGTCCCGCCTATTTGAATTAGGAATAGACCGACGCGTCTCTCCTCTCGCCAGAGATATTGCAGATGTAATTTTAGCCTACGACCGGGACCAGCGGGACTCACTCGAATCGTACGGCATAGACGTTCAAATGCTTAAGGACTTGCTTGACGAAGTCAAAAATCTAGTATTACCCGAGTTAGATCGGCGCGCCGCCAAAATGGATCGTGAGCCCCCAGATGATGATTGGCCAGGTGGAATTTAAAAATGAAAATCACAAAGAAACAACTTAAACAGATTATTCAAGAGACGCTGGAAGAAGGTGGATTTGGTGGGTTGGCGCAGAACCTAGGCGCCAGCGCCGGCCGCGAAATGGGCACTGACAGTCCCGATGCATTTCTTCAAAGGCCAAACACTCCCGACTCAGCCATCCAAGGTGCAGCACATGAGTTTTTTATGAAGCTAGGAATTACAGATGCCGATGTTTGCCGGGCGCTCGTTGGGAATATTGCAATACCTGATCTTAAAGAGATAATGAGAATAGTTCCAAAACTTGAAACAGCGCAAGAGGAGCCTCCACGATGAAAATCACCAAAGATAAATTAATTAAAATTATATGGGAAGAGCTTAACGAGGTGCGCCCTTTGCGTCTGCAAGATCCGTGGTCTCAGGGCACCAGTGGTGGCGAGGAGGTCCTCCGAGATCTTGCCTATCAAAGCACGTTCGGGCGTAAGGGTGAGGAGCCCGTAGGAGAGATTGATCCGACGGGAGCATTCCAAGAGTTACTTGACGATTGGCAGCCTGAAACAGAAGAAGGCCAGCAATATAAAGACGATTTAGAAAACGTATTGAAATCTCCCATACGAGAAAATCAGTCTCGATTCACAAAAGTGTCGAGAGAAGAATTGCAGCACATGTTAGCCGAAGGGAATAGCGATGTGCTGTCTAACCTATATAAGTGGTGCCGAGCGGGGACAAAGTGCGCGCCCGGTAGTACCAGAACTAAATGGTGGAAAGGTCGATGAATTTAAGCCGCCGCCGCCTGCGTGAGATTATTGAAGAAGAGGTTGGGTATGTCTCCGAAGAAGAAGAGTCACCAGCCGAATTGCGCGGACAGATGCCAGTTGAAGAGTTGGCACAGGTTGTTATGAGATTGGTCCAGGCTCATCCAGAAGGTGAAGAAGTTTTAAAGCATGCTCTTATAGAACTCTATGATGTAGAGGTTGAAGAGTATGAGGAGGGGGATCCTAATGTCCCTATGGGCCCCGATGCAGATCCCGTCATTAGTCCGATAGGATTTAGGGAAACCTTAGAAAGGCTCGTTACTCAATTGATGGAAGGAGCGGAAGAGGAAGGCGAGCGAGAAAAAGTGCGGCATGCCCAGTCAGCCATGCAGTTGGCTTTACCGTTTGAGCAGTGGGTCGCAGAAGCAAACGCCCTTGGGTTTGAGTTTGGGGAAGATAGTCCGAATCCTTACGATGCTTGGTTGATGGGATCGACCCCTCAGGAATACATGAACGACGGCGGAACTGAAGACTTGGACGAGGTTATCCAGAAGAAAGGCGACAACTACGTTGTTAAGTCAGAGGACGGCAAAACCCTGGGAACGCATAGTAGTCGCAAAAAAGCACAAGCGCAACTTTATGCTATACATAAATCACAAGAAAAAGGAGATTAATAATGTCAGCAAGTACACGAGGAACTTTAGATAGAGTAGTGGAGAGATTCACTTCCCGTAAATTATTAGTGTGGGTTGTCGCATCTGGTTTGATGCTCGCCGGCACCTTAGAGAGTGGCGATTGGGTTATCGTTTCGGCCTTATATCTGGGCGGCCAGAGCATCATCGATGCTGTCGCGAGATTAAGAGGCTATAATGATTAGGACGGGTTTCCGTTTTCTGCAAGAGAATTGGAAAGAAGTCTTAGTAATATCGTGCCTATTGATGGTCATGCTAAAAATGCGCACCGACTACAATCGGCTAGAAGAAGTTCATGAAACCATGCGCACAAGCTTACAAGATCAGATTACAGGCCTACAAGAAATTCACGACGAGGAGTTGCGTCAGCGTGACGCAGCCCTACGTACCTATAAAGAAGAATTAGAAAAGCTGCAGCGCAGCTATGAAGTAAATCTGGAAACAATTAGAAGCGAAAGAGATCGGAAATACCAAGAGTATCTTCACGACTTCATTAAAGACCCAGAACAATTAGCTAAAGATATTGAGGAGTTATTTGGTTTTGAGTATGTTGAGTAGTTTATTGTTGTTGACAAGTGTAGCTTTGGCCGAGGGGCCAAAGTTTTCTGTTTTGGCAGAAGAGGAACCTACACCGTTTGAGGGAGTATTATTTGATCCCGAAGCTACCGCCATTTTGATGGCCGACAAAGAATTTTGGCAGAGAGAATGTGACTTGGAGATTGAATTTCAACTCGACAAACAAGGCACAAAGTTCCAGTTAGATTCGCAGAATGCTCAGATTCGTTACGACGCCCTTAAGCAAGAGACTGATTTGCTTGTTGAGAAAAAAGATTTAGAGATAGCCGCTTTGGAAGAAACCTTAAAAAAGCAATCGCCTCGTAATAATTGGGTATGGTTTGCGGGAGGATCGGCTACGGGGATTGTCGTGACGGTTGCTATTATAAATGTGGCCACCAATTGGGTTGAAGCATCCAAATGAAAGAGAAAGATTTAGATACCGTTGCTGCATTTGAGAAAGCCATCGCAGAGAAGTATGGCAAGGAAGCAATCCAGAACCCTAAGGCGAATTGGGACGAGAACAAAGAAGAAGAATACTTGCAACAGATGCGAGAATTTTATCAAAAAACGCAGCAAAATGAAGCGTGGCAAGAAAAAATAGATGTAAATGGTATTAAGATATCAAAAAAACTACTTAATAGAGAATCTTTGAAATGTTGTCCGATTTGTAATTCTTTCGCAAGAAGATCGATGGATGACGTTTGTCTCGTCAAATTTGATTGTTGCCATCATTGCTACATTCAATATGTCGAACATAGAGAAGAGAGATGGTTAAAAGGATGGAGACCCGATAATGGCTAAAAGTTCAGTTACAGTTTTAGAGGTAATTCAGGGGCTTGCGCAAGCGGCCGCAAATGCATACGATGGTACGCACATCGAAAGTTTTTCTCCCGATGGAGAGGTCCGCACCGCTGGTTTAAAGCGGGAAGAAGGCAATCCCTTAATTGACCGACGCGTCATGGACGGATTTAACATTCGGTTTATGGGGCCTTTACTCTGTGTGAGTTATCAGACAGAACTTCAGCTAAAGGAAGTGTATGCCAAAGATTTTGAAAGCAAGATGGAACAGCGAGTTGCAGACATCGCCAAGTTTTTGAAAGAAGAGTATAAGAAAGTCACCGGCAAGTCCGTCTCACTGACGGAAGAAGGTGAAATTGATGTGATGGTACAGAGTACCTCACGAGTTCACTCCTGGGCCACCGCCTATCAGAAGTACAAGATTGGCGGAATGGGCGAGACAGTATTGGTAGGAGAGGGTTCCGAAAGTACTGTAGAAGCGAGTTGGAAAAAGTTTCTCGACTTAGGCGGCTGGAAAGGCGCAAGGCCCAGCAACGATACTCGACCAAAAAATTCAGGAGATAAAAAATGAGTCAAGACTATAGATGGGGAAAGCCACGAAAGAATATTAAAAGAAGGGATCCAAGATACCCTTCAGATCCTGAAAGACTGTCTGAGTCGGGAGCGTTTGGCCTTTGGGGAGACTCGAAGAAAGCCAAACAACTTGAGCGAAGAAAGGAAATCTTAATGGGTACCCTCAAGCAGGTCGGTACCATCGTCAGCCCCGAGGACCAGACCCAGACCTTTGACATCGAGCCAGACGCCTACAACGCGGAGGATCTAGTTGCCTATGTGGCGAAAGCCGAGCTGGGGCTGCTTGATCATGAAGAAATGGGAGCCACCTCAGAAGAAAAGGAGGCCTATGCCGCGACTTTCGGTGGAGGCCAGGAGCGCTGGCTCGCCCAGTCCAAGGCCCAGTCCGACCGCAAACACGCGAAGTTTGCACAAGGCATCACCGACCGGGCAGCCAGCCGCGAAGCACTGGCCCAGGCCGAAAAAGATATTCAAGACGCCCATCGCAAGCTCACCGGTACCGAGGCGAGGCATGCCAGGGAAGAGGCCTCGCGGGATCCCAGTATGGGAGATTATTATCAAGGCATGGCCGATAAAGCTATTAAAGGAATGGAAGCGCTTATAAATTCGGGTGACAGCATGTACACTCAGGGTGATATAGATAAGATGACAAAGATAAGAGATCAACTGCGGGCGCTTGTCCAGGGCGAAGAATCGCGTCGTGCAGCACCCGAAGCAGTCGACTCTAGGTATGTGAAAGAGCCTGGCGAGGATATCACCTACGGCGCCTCTGGGCGCCGCGAAAAACCATCCTCATATAAGCGGAAGTTCAGCTATAATGAAGCACAACTTAGGAAGCTCGTCAGAGAAGAGTTGAAAAAGATGAGATGAAACTAACCAAGAGCCAGCGGGACCGCTATATTAAGCTTAAAGATTATAGTTACAATGCATGACATTTCAATTAGACAAAAAGCAGAGAGTAAAAGAAATATTAAAGTGCGGTAAAGATCCCTCGTACTTTCTGACAACGTATGCCCGCATATCTCACCCGATGCACGGGCAAATTTTGTTTGATACGTATGATTATCAAGATGTACTGCTACAAGAATTTAACGACTATCGTTTTAATGTGGTCTTAAAGGCTCGACAGCTTGGTATCTCTACTATTACAGCGGGTTACATCGTCTGGATGATGCTATTTCATCGGGACAAATCTATTCTTGTAATGGCCACAAAGTTTCAAACTGCAGGCAACTTAGTCAAGAAAGTAAAAAGCATTATGAAGCAACTGCCTAAGTGGATACAAATTGCTGAGATTAGTGTAGATAACAGAACATCTTTTGAGCTTTCAAACGGCTCCTCAATCAAAGCAGCTTCCACTTCGGGAGACGCTGGTCGTTCTGAGGCTCTTTCTTTGCTGGTGCTTGATGAGGCCGCACATATTGAAAGCTTAGAAGAATTATGGACAGGACTATATCCCACTCTGTCAACCGGTGGTCGCTGCATTGCTATTTCTACTCCCAATGGGGTGGGGAATTGGTTTCATAAAACATGTGTTGAAGCAGAGACGCGAACGAATAACTTCAACCTTACGACACTCCAGTGGGATATTCACCCAGAGAGAGATGGTGAATGGTTTAAAAAAGAAACCAAGAACATGTCAAAACGACAAATTGCACAAGAATTGATGTGTAACTTCAACACGTCAGGAGAAACTGTTATCGACCCCGAGTGTATGGAGTGGCTTCGCGCCGTCACGAAAGAACCCAAATATCGAACCGGCATAGATCGCAATTTTTGGATTTGGGAAGATTACGACGCTACTTGCAACTATTTACAAGTCGTTGATGTTGCGAGAGGGGACGGTGCGGATTACTCCACTTTCCATATTATTAAATTGGAAACGTTAGAAGTAATTGGCGAATACCAAGGAAAGGTGACACCAGATTTGTTTGCAAACATGCTCAATCAAATCGGAAGAGAGTTTGGAAATGCTATGATGGTGGTTGAAAATAACAATATTGGATATACAGTTTTAGATAAACTAATCGAATATGGTTATCCACATTTATATTACTCAATTAAATCGACACATGAGTATATTGAACAACACCAAGCCGAATATCAGAATAGCGCCATCCCCGGCTTTACCACTTCAATGAAAACTCGGCCGCTTATAGTGGCGAAATTAGAAGAGTTTATAAGAAATAAACTAATTAAGATATATTCTACGCGAACTGTTAACGAAATGAAAACATTTATTTGGAGAAATGGTAAGCCTCAGGCAATGAAGGGGTACAATGACGATCTGGTCATTGCTCTTGCTATAGCATGCTGGGTACGCGACACCGCTATTCAAGCGAATGCCCGAGATCTCAATTATCAGAAAGCATTTGCTGACTCAATCATTACAACTAGTACGCGTTTTAATACGAGAGTTAAAGGACAAGAGGGCTACAAAAAAGACAGTATCCTTGATAAAATGACAGAAGCTAAAGAAACATATGAGGAATTCATGTGGATTGTAAAGTGAGATAACCTATGCCAATTGAAAAAAAGAACCCCAACAACTCTGAAACCAGCCTGTTTAAAGCTCTAACCAGGCTCTTTTCGGGACCAATCATTAATTATCGTTCGCAGTCCGGACGACGGATCCGACGACAGCATTTAGATAAATTTTCGTCTCGCTTCAAGACAGCCTCGGGACAGCAGTTCAAAAAGACGCTTTATAATCCGTTAGACATTCTGGCCAACAACGCTATTGGAAACCAGCGCCGCTCAGAACGCTATATTGATTTTGATCAAATGGAATACATGCCGGAGTTGGCATCTACCTTGGACATCTACGCCGATGAAATGACCACCTATTCCGATTTGCGACCCATGCTTAATATTAAATGCCCCAACGAAGAAATCAAAGCGGTGCTAGGAGTCTTGTACGAAAACGTTCTTAACGTTCAGTACAACCTGTTTGGCTGGAGTCGGACCATGTGCAAGTATGGCGACTTCTTTTTGTATCTTGACGTCGATGACAAGTATGGGGTGAAGTCTGTCATCGCGCTCCCTCCGCAGGAAGTCGAGAGATTAGAGGGACAAGACAGCACTAACCCTAATTATGTCCAATACCAGTGGAACTCTGCCGGCATGACGTTTGAAAACTGGCAGATTGCTCATTTTAGAATTCTTGGTAATGATAAGTATATGCCGTACGGCACGTCCATCCTTGAGGCCTCCCGCCGCATCTGGCGGCAGCTAACTCTCATGGAGGACGCCATGATGGCGTATCGCGTCATCCGCTCCTCAGAACGCCGCGTGTTTAAAATTGACGTAGGCGCCGTTCCGCCTCAAGATGTGGAGCAATACATGCAAAAGGTTGTTACGCAGCTTAAGCGCCACTCGATTGTTAATCCCGAGACAGGCCGGATCGACTTGCGTTATAATCCGATGAGCATCGAAGAGGACTATTTCATTCCAATCCGCCCGGGCTCCGCGACCGACATTGTTTCTCTAGCTGGCGCATCAAATATTACAGCCATTGACGATATTAAGTACCTTCGGGACAAATTGTTTTCAGCTCTTAAAATTCCTCAATCTTATCTTACCATGGGTGAGGGCGCGGAAGAAGACAAGACCACGCTTGCACAAAAAGACGTGCGTTTTGCGAGAACAATCCAGAGACTGCAGCGAGTTATCATTGCAGAGCTTACCAAGATTGGCATTATCCATCTTTATACTCTGGGCTTCCGCGGCGATGATCTGCTCAGTTTTAGCTTGTCTCTCAACAACCCCTCCAAGATCGCAGAGCTTCAAGAAATTGAGCATTGGAATCAGAAGTTCACCATTGCCGCGGCCGCCACCGAAGGATACTTTTCTCGTCGGTGGGTTGCTGACAACATTTTCGGAATGTCTCACGACGAATTCCTGCGCACCCAACGCGAAATGTACTATGATCGTAAGCATGATGCTGCCCTTCAGCAGGTTGCTGAGGCCGCTGCGGCCGGTGAAACTGCCGGCGCCCTCGGTGGCGGCATGGACATGGGCGGAGGCATGGGAGCCGACTTGGGCGGCGGTATGGATATGGGGGCTGACCTAGGTGGTGGCGAAGAGATGCCCGCTGGTGAAGCGGAAGCTGGCGCTGGAGACGATTCAGCACTCCTCGCAGTTCCTCCGGGCTCGCGGTCTTCGCCGCGACTTACGCCGGGAGCCAAAGGCAAAGTATACCACCCGGTCCATACAGACAAACGTCCCGCAGGAGCACGTACGCGGTCTACTAAATCTCAATTTGCTTCCGAGAAAGGAAGCGCTACAATGAGAAATATACTGCCCGGGTACGCCGATGGGCTGAAGTCTCTTGGGAAAGGATTTGTTCCAACTGCCGAAGGGATGGGTATTTATGAGGAAGACCAGTCTATTTATAGTTTGAGAGAAGAGACAGAAGAAAAAAAGCTTTTTCAAATTAATGAATCAGTTCGCACCCTCATTAAAGATCTAGAAGGAACAACAGAAAAGTTAACGGAGCAAGATGATGAAGTTCAGACATAACAAGAAGCGAAATAGTGCCTTTGTTTACGAGGCGTTGGTGCGCGAGGCCACCGTCGCAATTATGAAAAACGATCCCAAAAGAAAGGAAGTTGCGATTGGTCTACTTAAAAAGCACTTCCAGAATGGAACAAGTCTTAAGAAAGATTTAGATTGTTATCGCTCCTTATATGAAAACCAAGATCTTGATCGTCTTACCTGCGAGAAGATTCTCAAAGAGGTTAAGCTGCAGAAGCGAATGATTAACTCGCAAGGGCTATTCCAGCAGCAGAGCGATTTAATTCGCGATGTAAATGTGGCGCTAGCGCCGACAGTTTTTAATAACTTTGTTCCCAACTACAAAACGTTGGCCACAATTGCGCAAATCTTTTCGGACAAAACGTCTCCGAAAGATCAAGTGATTTTAGAAAACACAATTGTGGTGAACATGGGCGAAGAAACCCCACCATCTTATGCGGACTCACCCATGGATAATGTTCTTTATAAGACGTTCTTAAAGAAGTTTAACGCAAAATACAATCATGAGTTGCTCGATGAACAAAAGGAATTATTGGGATATTATATTTCTTCTTTTGTAGACAATTCTCTGCAACTTAAAATGTTCCTGAATGAAGAGATCAAGCGTTTAAAAACACAGCTAAAAGCAGCCTCCGAGGTGGACGAGATTAAAAATGATAACGAGATGTTACAAAAGACGCATCAAGTCGTAGAACGACTCAGCTCTTATTCAGGCGAAACTATCAATGATGATGTTCTTATTACCGTGATGAGGACCCAAGCACTTGTAAAGGAAATCTATAGTAATGGCAATCACCATTAAAATTGGCAAAGGCGCCAACGTACCCTCAGTTACTTTAGAACTAGACATACGTAAAAGTATGAATGGGGATTTGATGATTTTTGATCATGGAGATATTGATATTGTATTGTCTGCTAAGCAAAACAAGGTGACAGCTTTTCCCAAAGAGACAATTACTAGCTTGGCTTATGGCGCACAGAATCGCTTCTTTTCTTATTTGCAAAAGAAGGGATTGGTTATTCCCGAATCGATTCAAGGGGGCGCCTTTTATGGCTCCATGGAAGCCATGATGGAGGCACCCTACAGCGATAAGCTCAATACAGCCAAGATGACATTAATTAATATTTCTAATTTTATCGGCGAGGAACGTCCCTACTTCGAATCTACTGAGGCTATCATTTCAATGACTGACGACGAATTGGTACACCCAGACAAGGAAGACTCTACGGAACTGGGAGAGGTCCCACAGGCGGTGCAGAAGGGCTCTATTAGATCGGGCTGGGTTAGAGATCCTTATTCGCTTTATTACTTGTATACGATTTAGAGAGACAATGGAATTACTAGCTTTTACCTTGGCGGCGTATGGACTTACTCAAATACTTGTGTTTGGGAAAATTTTTAATCGCGTGAGGCCCAAAAAAGGGCGCCTTAAGCACATGGCAACGTGCCCCATGTGTATGGGGTTTCATGTGGGATGGTTTTTAATGTTGCTTTCTCCGTTTACAGAACTATTTAATTTTGATGTAACTGTTGCTAATTTCTTCATTTTGGGCTGGCTGTCTTCGGGCACCTCTTATATTTTGAATATGGTTTTTGGCGATAGCGGAATACAGTTAGGAGTTGAACATGGATCAGAACATATGGATCATGAAGTGGATGCTTCAGCCAGTTAGGTTGTGTAAGAAAGGTTGCTAACGCATGCGGGTAGCGCCCGTAAATTATTTTTATCATAAGGGACAATAAAATGAAAATAGCAAGAAGCGAATTAGAACAGCTCGTGATGGAAGAGCTACAATTAATGATGGAGTCGGGCGAGATTGACGAGGGTTTTATGGATCGCCTCAAGGCACGCGGTGCCGGCTTAAAGAAGGCTGTAGGCGCACAGGCGCGTGGCCTTGGTCAGCGAGCAGCCGGAGTTGCCAAGGGAGGAGTCGCCGGCCTAAAGGGCGATGTAGCAGGCGTTGAAGCCGCCAAAGCTCAGCGCCAGGCAGGCAAGGCCACCCAGCAGCAAGGCGCCGCTCAAGGAGCCGCTCAAGAAAAGCTTACGCTTATACAAGGCAAGTTCGATGATTTAGCTAAAGATATGACTAAAATGGGCCTTAATATGACAAGGCCCCCAATGAACGGAGTTCTGGCCGCCATGGAAAAGGCTATAGCTGCATTTCAGGCAGAGGCCGGCGCAAGCGCCGACGATGTGGCCCTCCCAGCGCCTCCAGGCGGAGCACCTGCCGGCCGGGCCGCAGGCCTCAATCGCGTACAGCGCGTCGCCGCCCCTACTGCCGGCACCAAGACGCTCGGCAATGTCGGGGAAGGAAAGCGTCGTAAGACCAAGAAGAAGCCTAAGACCACACGCAGGAAGAAGTAATGGGACAAGTGCTTTTACGAGAATACTACGAATTATGCGAAGGCGGTGTATGCCAAGATCTTTTGACGGAAGACGAAAAAAGGTATGTGGCAGGCGGCGGCATGATTTTGTCTGGGATTATGCAGAAAGCCGACGCCATTAACGGCAACGGCCGCATTTACCCGCACAAGGTTCTCATGAAAGAGGTGGAGAATTATCAAAAGCTCGTCAAAGATCGGCGGGCCCTGGGAGAATTAGATCACCCGGAGGATTCGGTCATCAACTTGAAGAATGCCTCACACATGGTCACCGACATATGGTGGAACCAAAAAGATGTGATGGGTAAAGTTAAAGTGCTCGACACTCCTTCGGGAAAGGTGCTGCAAGAATTAGTGAGGTCGGGTGTTAGTCTCGGCATTTCTTCTCGCGGCATGGGCTCCGTCCGCGAAGACCAAAACCAAACAATTGTAGAAGACGATTTTCAGCTTATCTGCTTTGATTTCGTTTCTGAGCCATCTACTCCGGGCGCCTTCATGATGAAAGAAGCCCGAGACTATCAAAATAAGGTGTTTACTAGAGCAGATAGAATTAATCGCTTATTAAATGAGGTTTTAAACAATGAGTAAAAGATGGACAAGTTACGATGATCCGCATCGCTTAAACGAGAGTTGGCAGAATTTTATTACGGAAGGTGACAAGGTTGATGGCTGGTATGGCATCGTTAAAGAATGTTATGAAGCATCCTTGTTGGAAGAGGGAATTAATGATGACCTGCTTGTTGAAGGATTTTGGTCGAAAGCAAAGTATTATATAGGAAAGCTCGGATCCCTGGAGAAGGGCGGCAAGTTTTTCGGCAGCAAAAAGCACCACGCAAAAGCCAAGGAAAAGTTAAGCAATGCCCTCGGCAATGCATCCAATCAAGTCGTTAGCGCTCTCAGAGCTAAAATCGAAGAAGAATTTCCCGAGTTTCCAAACATGGAGAGCCAGGAACAGTTCCGCGATGTTTTGTTTAACATTGGCGAAGTTTATGACTCGTTGATGGCAGCAGTCGAAAAAGATCCGGAAGCTGAGGGCTACATTGATTGTGTGTCTGCAAACGCTATTATTGAGAATTTGCGCTTGTATGTGCGACATGAGTTGGATTATGAATTAGCGGATGCTTATAAACACTTTGTGCAGGAGCAGATGCATCGCCAGATGTATAACGAAGCAGAAGAAGATCCGGAAGACCTTGAGAATGTCAAAGGCAAGTTTACGCGCCGCGGCAAGAGCCGCGAGGAAACCGAATCTGAGGTCATCAAAGGCCTGGAAAGCAATCTTTTCCCGCTCTTACTGGCCCTCCCTGGCATCGCCGGGATAGCCGGCGGCTTACTTACGCAGACCGACTGGTTTAGGGAGTTTGTCACCAAAGTAGGAGATCCTAAAACTCTCACTCAAACCGGTGTGGTCGATCAGAAACAAATCGTTCAGATGCAGCAAGTTATAACTCCGCAGCCCGGAGAAGGGATAAGTCAGATTAGCGGCCGTCTGCTGATGGGAAATCCGAAAGCCTTCGGCCCCGACGTCCCCGTAAGCGACATGCTTAACGCTATGAATAATGCCAACCCTCCGGTCACCCCGCAGGATCTGGCCAAATTATCGGGTAATCCCGCAGAATTCATGTCCGCGTGGAAGGAGCACATGGCAGGAAGTGCCGGCAAAACAATGAAGGAAGTGTTTCCGGATAGCTTCGGCGCTGATGCGCTGGCCGCGGCAGGCAAGTTTGCACCGGACTTTGAGACGGCCGTCGCGACCGCCAAAGATTTGCCCGACTTTTCAGACTTAACGGTTGCAGATACGGCCGGAATGTTGAAAGGCTTGAGCCCAGAAGAAATCACCAAAATGGATGCTATTCTTCAGGACATTACAAAGGGCGCCCCCGCCATGGGCCACATGGGAAAGCCCGGGTTCACTCAACAGATTGCCAAACAATTAAGCAGCCCAGACGTATTAAAGATGCAAGGCGCCGACTCCATGTGGGGCACCGGCGGAAAGTCATCTAAGTCGCTGCAGAGCGTTGGCGCAGCATTGGCAATTCTCAAGGGTGGCGCAGCCAGCGCCGCTCCCGTCGTTACAGGCGGCGATCCGCGATTGCACCTAATACTGAACAAGACAGTCACAAAACTTATTACCAAGACAGTGTGGCAGTCAGTCAGCAAAACAATCAGTACGACAGTGGCCGGCAAAGCCGGCGTTAGTGCGGGAGGAGCCGCAGCAATTGCAGCCGGCCCTATTATCGCAACTATCGGACTCGGACTCGTAACTGCCGGCGCAGCGGTGAAATTAATTCGTATGAAAGGGCTCAAATCATCGAGAGCCCAGATGTTTAAAGATCTCTTAGAGGAGATGGGAGACGTAGACTGTACAGATAGTCCCATTCCGCCACCTCCGCCACCTCGATGCATCGAGCCCGAAGTGTGGGATGAAGAGCAGCAGAAATGCGTACCTGGGGATGAGCCAGAAGACGACTGCGAGAAGGCAATTGCACAATTGATGAGTGACTTTAAAACTGGAGATCTGGTTCGTTATGTTGAGGAAAAAGGCACTGGTAATGTTACAGGGATGGACCCCAAAGGTCCCGATGGACAAGGTTTCGGTGGCGAATCATTAATTACTAAAATTATAGCAATGCCGGGAGAAGGTAATAATCCTTCGGTGGATGAACAAAAGGAAACCGACGAATGGAAAGAAGAAAAGGTGATTTTTGTTCAAGTGCAGGGGATGGTACCCCTGGAAGCAGGACAGCGGAAGGCCCCCAATAACAAATTTAGAGCAGGCGCCATTCGTGATTGTAAATTAAATTTTCAAGTCCCCACAGAGGCAGATTATCGATCCGCATGGCAAGGGAATGCTAAGGGCGCCCAAAGAATGGACCTGCCACGCCCAGAGGATATTGCCGGCGACATGGCCGGCGGAGAAGTTGTTGATGTTTATTTTGACACCTTCAAAAAGAACGCCAAAAGATTAGGAGTTCCTGACGATATTGATCGGCGCAAGGCGTGGATAGCGCTCAACCGTCTCGCCAAAGAGGTAGGCAACCCTCAAAGTTTCCATATGAGATCGAAAGGCGCTAAAGAGACCAAAGTATCAGATCTTCGCGAAAAAGTTGAGCCTTCGAAGTATATTCCTGTAGGTCGTTTATGGACAAGGTGGAAAAAAGCTTTAGGCATTGATCCTTCAACGCCCGAAGGTCTGGAGACCTTGAAGAAACTTACAATAGCAGCTATGAAAGGTGGCAAGGGCGCCAAAAAAGGCGCTGGAGCACTCATTGGAAAGAAGGGTCGCCTTCTAACCCCCGCCAAGGTGAGTAAAATAAAAGTAAAGAAATCATCCGGCGCCGAGGAACCTCTGAAAGAAAGTCGCCGTCGCAAGCCGTGCAGGAATTGTAAGAAACAACGTATAGAAGAATCTAAGCAGCCAGATCCCTGGGATGCGACGCGCAGCAGGTGGAAAGACCTTGCGGGAATCAAATGAAGAAGTCGGATTTAAAAACGCTGATTAAGCCGCTCGTAAAGGAGTGCATTCACGAAGTTCTTTTAGAGGAAGGACTCTTGTCGAATGTGGTGGCGGAAGTGGCCCGAGGACTGCAGGGCAATTTGATCGTTGAGACTCAAGTTCCTGCGCAGCCCGACGTAACTATGCAGCGCCAAGCTCAGCAGTCACGACAAGATTTCACAGAGCACCGGAAAAAATTGATGGATGCCGTCGGCAAAGATGCATATTCTGGCGTGAACCTTTTTGAAGGCACGCAGCCGTTGCAAAGTCAAGAGCCCCAACAAGGCCACGCAGACTTGGGTAGCCCAAGTGATTCAGGTGTAGATATAAGTTCCATTTTTGGGAATGCATCCCAAATTTGGCAAGCAATGAAGTAGGTGTAGAATGGCAAAAGGTGTAAATGCGTCTGTTAGCATAAAAGAGTGCCGCGGCAACGTGGAACGCATGATTCGTAGATTTTCAAAGAAAGTCAAGAAAGAGCGCATTCTTGAAGAGGTGAGAGACAGGCGCTTTTTTAAAAAGAAGTCTATTGCGAAGAGAGAGAAGCAAGAGAGAGCGCGAAGACTTCGGCTGAAAGAAGAACAAAAACGTAATAGAAAAAAGTACTGACTATTTATAATGAAAGTCAATAAATTAGGAGATTTCTTATGCCTGGAAAGTCTTGGGAATTAGCACCCGGATTAAATAATGTTGGATCGTTTCAAGTTAGTGGACGACCATTTCTTACGGGAGCGTGTTTGGCGCCAGTTAGCGGCGCCTCCAATAGTTTAGTAGTTCGGTTCCCCGCCGTAACAAAGTGGTTTCACATTCATCCTACGCAGGCTATGTTAGATCGCACATTGCGTGTGGCTTTTAGTGCTGAAGGATTAAAGGGGAAAGGGGGATCTTACATTCGGCTGCATCAAAGCTCAAGTTTTTGCCGTCCGATGGACATGAAGCTAACAGAAATTTATTTTATGTCTGAAGACAGTAGCACTTTTACTTTCGATATTACGGCTGGTTTAACTAACCTGGGGATTGGGCGCACGTACACCGATCAACGAGATGTTAATGGCGTAACAGAGGCAGGCGGTCCAAGCTGGTCGGGTTCTATAGGAGTAGGTTAATATGGCCAAATTTGGTTGGGCATATATTAACTGTTCTGACTCGGGCGCCGGCTCCGGATCCTTTGGTCCTGCGTATTCGCTACAATTTGTTACTGAATCTGGTGGCGGGACGACAGGCTCTGCTTATTTAACTTACTATACGGCATCCACCTATAGCTATTACCCAAACACAATGGTGTTGTCGGGCAACTTTATTGTCACCGGCGCCATCAGCGCTAGCGTCTTTCATTACGAAGACATTACCACAATTGATGCCACTGGTTCGACGTACTTTGGGGACGATCAGACAGATATCCACTCTCGGACCGGTAGTCTAGAGATGTATAGCGACAGTGCGTTGGTGATGAAAGTTAACGCCGTCACTGCGCAAACATACTTACAGGGCTTGCGAGGCGCTTACACTAATGTTTCAACCGCACTCCATACGTCGTCCGTAAGCAGCTTAGTGCTGGGAGTTACTCAGGCAGCAGACACTACTATTTGCGTACACAGCGCGTCTGCAGCCGGCGCCGGCGCCATCATGATCATTAAGGACCAAGTAGATCGAACTTCTCTTACGTCCAAAGTTTATGTATCGGCCTCAACGGGGGGTTCTCATGAAACGATTGATGGCTCCAACTACTATGTACTCTCGGGAACCTATCCAGCAATTAACTTGTACTCTGATGGAAGTAATTGGTGGATCTTCTAAGGGAGAGCTAATGGTGTATGGCCTACAATGCGCTATCGGGAACAGTAATAGCTGCGCAAAAGTACCTACCGGGCAATTTGTATGTTGAAAATGTCCTCTCGGGAAACTTAAGCACTTCAGACGGCGCTTCCATCCTCAATATCCCCCGGGTATCGAACGCCACTAACAACGCACTTCTTACTAATATAGGCGGCGACGCCAATACTTTAACGTGCGAGACAAACCTAACCTTTGATGGCACAGTGCTATCCATAACAGGGGAATTGACAGCGAGTACGGGCTTGTCAGCTTCTTATTTAATGGGAGATGGTAGTCGCTTGACCGGTCTCCCGACACAGGGTGGAGGCGGCGGTGGCGGCATTTTTACAACTCCCAACGCTTCGGCTGCATACACCACGAGCAGCATCAATATTGGCTCAGATGACACCCCCTCATATACTTTGTCGGTGGCTGGTATTTCTAAATTAGGTGGCGGCGTTATTCATAAACGCGCACTTAAAACCACCAATTATCAGATTAGTACAACTGATTATTATGTTGGAGTGGATAGCACCAATGGTCAAATTACTGTAACTCTTCCTGCGGCAGCTGCCGCGTTAGATGGTCAAACATGGATAGTTAAAGATGAAGGAGGCTCGGCTAGCTCCAACAACATAATTATAACGGGATCTGGCGTTGCTGCTGAAACAATCGAGGGTACAAATCAAATAGTTTTGGAATCACCTTATGCATCTGTTCAGATTTATTGTAACGGGCTTACTAAATTCTTCGTTTGCTGAAAATTAATGCATCTCAGTCCACTATTTACAGTCGAGGGGACGGGTTTATCTTGTTCTCTTGGGGGAATTTCCCCCGCCTTATAAAAACTATTTATGGAGGGTTTAAAATATGGCTTATAAATTTCAAGTAGGAAACGCGACAATGAGCGGTTCCTTAACACAAGAAGAGGGTATTACAACTACCACTCTGAGTGCAACTAGCAATGTAGATCTTGGTGACGCTACTACTGATACCATTACGTGTACTGGTCGTTTTGATTCGGATCTTGTTCCGTCAACCGACAGCGCACGCGATCTCGGTACTGCGGGATTACAATGGGCGGAAGCTCACGTTGATGTCGGATATATCGATCAGCTTGGTGCGGCTTTAGACGCCAATTCCCAGGCCATTACTAACGTTGATATCAATAGTGGTAATATTGATAATACCGTAATCGGCGCTACCACAGCCGTTGCGGGTACTTTCGCTGCCGTGGTAGCGACGACCATCGCAGGTACTACTGGTACTTACTCTGGTATTCTCAAAACTGATGACACAACTGAAGCAACTTCAACAACTGACGGTTCTTTACAGACCGATGGCGGCTTGAGTGTTGCAAAGAGTGCAGTTATCGGTGATGATCTGGATCTTCTTTCTGATAGCGCTATTATCAATGTGGGAAGCACATCCATATTCACCCTAACTGATCAAGCTGCAAATAACTGTTTGATGGCAACATCTGGCCACCGACTTGCTTTCGGTGCTGCTGGTGAGTATGTCAGCGGAGATGGAACTGATTTGCTGCTGGTGAGTGGTGATGATGTCAAGGTCACCGGCGATCTTGTTCCAAGTGCCGATGACACATACGATCTTGGTACGACGGCTCTTGCTTGGCAAGATCTTCACCTTGAAGGTGATGTCTTAATGACAGATGCTGGAAAGGTTGAGACTACTGCTGGAAACCTGACTATTTCTTCTGCTGCTGCTGCGATCACAATTGACGCCGCCACAACCGTGAATATTGATTCTGATACAGGTGATATTTCATTCAACGACGGTGGCACGGCTCAGCTTGCCCTTGATATGGATGGCACCGCTGGTGAAATTATCATGCAACTCAAAGTTGATTCTGATGATTTCGTTTTCAAACAGTTCGATGGAACTGAGGTCTTCCGCGTTGAAGACAACGGTGATTTCGATATTGCCGGCGGCTTGGGATCGTCTGGTGTTACTGTTTCAGCCGCCGGCGCACTTTCGGCCGATGGCAGAATCGTTACTGATGACGCAACCGATGCAACTTCGACAACTGACGGTTCTTTACAGACCGATGGCGGCTTGAGTGTTGCTAAGGATGTTATCACTGGTGCCGATGTAACTCTTAAATCTGACTCAGCCGTGCTTGCTTTTGGCGATGGTGCCGATGTGAGCTTAACTCACGTTGCTGACACTGCATTGCAGCTGAATAGCACGAGACAGCTTCGTTTTAACGACTGGTCTGCTAACATTAGTTCTTCTGCGGCCAACTACCTTGATCTGTTTGCAAATACGCAAATTAACTTGAGTGGTGCTGTTAATCTGAATAGCTCTATGGTTGTTGCTGGCGCCACCACGCTTAAGGGCGCGGTTACTCTTGGTGATGCAACCAGTGACGACATTACTATTGATGGTCGGATTGTTGGTGGTCTCGTGCCTAAGACGGATAACTTGTATCCTCTTGGTACAACCGCTCTGCAATGGAGTGATCTTTTTCTTGCGGAAGGTGGTGTTATTAACTGGGACAATGGTGATATGACCATTACTCAGGCTTCCGACGTGATGACTGTTGCCGGTGGCACTTTAACTGCTACTTTCACTAATGCCTTTTCAGATGCTGCTAATTCGGGTCTGTCGGGGACGACTTATAACGGCTCTGCCGCTGTAAGTGACTGGGCTCTCGATCTTAACGATTTGACTGCTGCTGATATTAATGTTGCTAATGATAGCTTTGCGTTCATTGATAGTGACGGAAATGTAACTCGCAAAGAAAGCATTGCTGACCTTGCGACTTTAATGGCTGGTGCAGGTATTACTGCCACCAATGGTGTTTTTTCCACCGATGCTGCTGCGACTCCGTCTTCAACTGCGGATGGTACGACTTTATCTGAAGGTTTCAATTATTTCGCTACCGATCTAACTGGTTCTTCGGGCGCTGTTGTGCATTTGCCGGCCTCTCCGGACGCTGGAGATGTTGTATACGTCAAAGCTAAGGGTGGTGTCTCGGCTACGAGCACTATCACAATTAAACGTACTACAGGCACTCACACGATTGATGGAAATTCCGAAATCGTGATTGAATCGCCTTATGGTGCGGTTTCGTTGTCTTACGTTGTCGCTAACGATTGGCGCGTATTCTAAACAAAGTTTTATCTTTGTCTCTTGGATGCCTCCCTTGCGGGGGCATCCTCTTTTTTGGGACTACTTATTATTATGAAGACTCTAGATTTACATGGGATGTATCACGACGCAGTTCAACGGCATGTGGAAAACTTTGTTTTGCTCAACGAATCACCAGTGAGAATTATAACTGGGCATTCGTCACACATGAAGGAATTAGTTATGGCTATTGTAGAGCGCCATGAATTTGATTATCACTATGAAAGATATGTCAATTATGGGAGTCTAATTATTACCGAGAAAATGCAGAAACCTGCTAATTAAAAGCGAGAGGATACTAAATGGCTTATAATGTTTTAGACGGAACAGTTGATTACAGCACAACACAACATACGGAGCTATTAGATGCTCAGGCTAACCAAGAAATAAAGGGCACTAAAATTATTGTAGGGCGCCTGCTATCAAAAGAGGGTCTAGAGATTGTTCCTCCCGCGATCACCAAA
>Ga0080013_1002756_pt1 | contig 19888 bp, 13 predicted proteins | sample ETNvirenome_6_85_FD_69236 | JGI IMG/M metagenome (GOLD analysis project Ga0080013, IMG submission 69236) | Marine viral communities from the Pacific Ocean - ETNP_6_85 (SPADES assembly) (version 2) | ecosystem: Environmental > Aquatic > Marine > Oceanic | place: Pacific Ocean | collected 2013-06-19 | reverse complement strand
CACCCTTAATTCGGCTGCATTGAAATCAAGCTCGACGAGGTAGTCGTTCTTTGGTTTAATACACGCGCGGAACTCCTTGTTCATCGTGAGAATCGGCAGGCTGTTTGGGTTTGTCGACAGGCGGCCCGTGATCGTGCCCCACGGGTTATAGTCGCACACGTGATTGACGGTTTGCAACGCACGGTGAAAGTTCATTCCGCGGACGCTACTCAAAAGATGCCTGATCGGGTTGATATCGACACTGACGGTCTGCGACCGGATGCTGGAGAGCATTTCTACTAGGTTATACATGGCCTGATAGTTCTCGGGCCTCGGATGTGTCTCCAGGACATGCTTTGTGATCTTATTTTTGGCCTCAAGGTACTGAAAAAGGAAGTATTCGGGTACCGCGTCGTACAAACAGTTTTCTTCCATTGACAGGAGGGACGTTCTAAAGGCCTTGAGGCACGCTCTAAGCGTCTTCTTGATCTTTTCCCAGTCCTCCCTCATATCTTCCGGGCAAACGTCTGTAATCGTCGCTCCTTGGCTGTAGATGCGTCCGATCTCATAGAGGTCTCCGCGAAGATGAGGGGAGTACTCCCAGGTGCCGCCTTCAAGAGGCAGCTGTTGACCCGGTTTAATAGTGTTGTTAGCGTAATAGCCTACGCAATCGGCTTTTGTGTCTAGTGCTTGAAAAAGCAAGGTGTCTCCCTAATATAGTTGCTGAGCAATCGAACCAGCTGTAGATATCTTACCAGTTCTGATCTGATTGTCAAGGTTTTTAAATATATTTATATTAAGTGCCGGGTATCCGAAGGAGTATATATAGTCCCGATAGATTAGATTGATATACCTCGCGACGTTTTCAACACCGGTCAAATTGGGGTTAGGGCGCACATGATATATTGAATTAAGTTCCGTTTTTAACTTCTTTGTTACTTTAACGGGGACCGAGGCCTCTATGGAGCGAAGAGACAAATATAGATCCACCATTTTTTTGTCGGAGAGGAGGTCATCAGAGGAATTAGAGACCGGAAGCGGCGCGCGCAGAGTTTCCCTTACTTTAGATGTGCCACAGGACTCAGAAACTATCCTTTTTTCATAATACGCATTTCGTTCAATATATGATTGATATGAATTAACTATGTACTGCTTGAGAATCGGCATATCGAAAAGATAGGTCGCATTATAAAAAACTGGAAAGAAGTTGTATTCATCAAGGGGGTACTCTTCGGCACCGTATGCTGAGAATTGTTTTATCGCAGCTTCGGAAAACAGGTCTGCCGTGAGAAGCCACGGTGCGTTCTTGTTAACGATCAGCCCAAACCTTTTGGCGGAGCGCACATAAAAAGTATAGTTGGGGTCCTTTACGAACGATTCGTACTTATATTCGTCGTCATCAAATGGAGCAGTATCGATAGATATTGTCAGTCCGCTACTAAAGCCGCTAATCGCTCCAGTCAAAAGATAGTTTGTAAGGGTGATCGGGACATAGCCAGAAATCATTTTCAGATGCCGTGTAAATTCTGTCACAAATGAGGGGAAGTCAACAATCTTGTCGGTATATCTTGGTGTCTTGGTATCGAAGCTGCCGAATACAGTATTTAGGAACCCTGCGTAAATCGCTTTCGGATCCTCGTAGGCTCGTTGCGCCTTCATGTCTAACATTTGAGAATTTCCAGTGGACACACACACCCCAACCAGTTTGGCATTTCTCATATGGGCAGCAAACTCTTCGAATGCATCGACAACAAAGTTGGCTGCGAGCAAGTTTGATGTGTTGGCTGACTTTATTGCCTTAAGGGCGTTGGGGTCAATTAAAACTGTATTCTGTAATCTGTCCACCTTCCCATAATACTGCTTATCGTACCAAGTGTCAAGGGGGCTCCAGATATTAGACGGATAAAGATCGCGATATAACAAACGCTGATAGTATGCTGCGAATGAACTAAGCCCGTTCTTCCCTCTAGGGGTTGGGTTAACGAAATCTTGTGGATTAAAGGTGAATGCTGCCATAACTACCCCTCATTCGCTTCGGTGGCTTGGCGCGCAAGCTCGGGGTCGTCTTGACGGCCAGTGTTGGAGTCGTACCCTTCGAGTGTGGCACTTCCACCTTGTTCCCGGGCTCGATCACCGGACCTCTCTGCAGCCAGCATCTCCCGGTATACCAGGCGGCCCCTCGAACCCAGCGACGGAATTGGGTTTTCACCGCGGTCGTAGCGTGCCTTCCTCTCCGCAGCGATGCGGTCGCTGTGCCGCCGGGCAGCGTTGGGCGCTGCGGTGCGGTCGCTGGGCCCCCGGGCAGCGTTGGGGGTCCCTTCGGACGGAGTTGACTCACTGGGGGGCTCTTCAGTTGGGGTCGTGGTTTTCTCATTGCTTGTGGGAGGGGTGCTCTGCCCTGTTTCCTTTTCTTTCTGGGCTTCCTTCTCTGCCTCTGTCCGTTTCGGGTTGTCAGATGGAGATTTCTCTGGTGCTGTTGGTGTGGTATTTCCATCACCACTATCGGGGAACTCAATTCCTTCTTGTAGTGCGGTGATTGAAGTTATGAATGAGTTTTCTGTTAGTTCTGACGACACTGACGTTACCAAATAGTATCCATGAAGCCCCAAATAACTTAGCTGTTCTTTGGTGGTGTTGATAAGTAGTGGACTCACATAAATCAGAGAGCCGTTTCGATAAAGGTTGTTGCCCACCAGCTTGATGTTCACTGAATATAGTTCTCGCAGCTGTTCTGCGCCCAGTGCGCCTTCCTTTTGAAGTCTTGCTTCTCGAAGGTAGGGCTGGTCTTCCCTTTGAAAATCCAGGGTCTTGATCAAGCTGCATGCTGAACCAATATAGTGATGATAGATTCCCTTATTGATATCATCGTTAAAGTTTCCTTTGAGGTCGCGGCCCTTAGAATCAGTTGACACCAGGACCAATGCAGACCCGAACTTGGAGGCATCATTAACATGACATCCGAGTTGGGATTTGGCTTTTGCAATTGCTTCGACGGTTGCGGTTCCCCCGAAACTTGTTTGATATAAGGACAGAGGCTGGACATCAAATCGATTTGAGAAATTGAAGCCCGGGCCATAACACTTTGAGCGCAATGCGTTGGTGACCAACCCAGAGCACACATCCTTAACAAATTTTAAAAAATAATATTTATCTCTCTGTTTGTCCACTACATTTTTAAGGAACCAGGCCTGAAATGCATCGAGCGATATTGGGATGTCCCCGATGTTTATCCTCTTAAATAGCCTTGCGTTGCCGGAGCCCTTGCAAGCCAACTTATTTTTGATATTCATCTTCCGGGCTGCGACGAGCAGATTAATCACTTCCACCTCAGATAACAAAAAGTCGAACCCGGGTTCGCCACCAGGCATCGTGGCTAAAATTGTATCTAGAAGGTCTCCGAGATATATGTATGAAATTGTTATCACATTCGGGTCTTCGCCGGCGGCGTACTTGTCCCACGCCTCTTGATTTTGGCGCTTTTTTCGAGCTTCTTCGGTGGCTTCGGAGGCGGAGGTGTCGTCGTCGGAGGCTGCTGCAACATAATCTGTCTGTGCCCCAAGAACACTTGTTGGGGCGGCAGCCTCAAGGACCACCTCGAGTCTCTGTTGCGCAATCTTTTGTCTTTCGTTGAATGGCAACTTAGATAGTTTTGGTACTACGATTTGATCTATTGGTACTTCAATGCTATAAATTCTGTTGCTCCCATATACACCTTTTAATAATTTATCGTATTTCTCTTTTCTATCGGCTTGTTCTAGTTCGTCGATCTCTTTTAGTTTTTCTTCGTGATCTGGGGGATCGTCGCCATTTAGTTTCGCCTCCTCGTCGGCCTTTTTAATTTCTGCGCGCTTGTCGGCAATGTTTGACCCGCGCGTGCCCTCCATTAAAATATTGGCGTTCGGGGATGTTGCTAAGCCCGATATTGCTGCCTGGTAATCCACCGTCAGTGTCAGGCTCCCATTTTGATTGAATGAAATATCGTGCTTTACCATTTGTAGGAACAAGGAAACACGTGTGGCTGCGATGGCGGTGGCTAGTACCTCATATCGAGGCCTATTAGCTCCGGGGGCAGTCTTGTTGAGTTCTGGATATATATTTTCTAGGTTTGGCGGGACTGCCCAGCCGGCGCAGACTTTTATGCGATAGTCGTCGCCCTCGTATGCACGGTGTAGCTTTTCATCCTTGTCATTGCACTTTGGTTTACTAGGAGACTTCCCGGGTTTCTTTTTCTTTTTCCGGATGCCGGGGGAATTGATGATTAGATCCAGAAAGGTGGGTTCATCTCGGCCGGCCTGAGCCTTTCCTGCTGCGTCGGATGCCCCGGCGAAGAAATCGCCAATAGATTGAAAATATAGCACTAACGTTGCTGAGATGTTATTGTCAACTTCTGCTGGCTGCACGCCTTTTAGTTCCCACTTGAAGCTCTTGATTCCGGCGCCTGCTGCTCGGCCGAGATCGCCAGATAGAATCTTGCTTACGTCGTCAGGAGAAAGAAAGTTTGGAATTCGTAAAGGTTTCTCTACGCCAGTGGGCTTCTTGGTTTTCTTATCATACTCGACGCGCGAGATCTTAATATAAGGAGATAGCAATCCGTGTACATCAGGACAAAGACTCATAATCTCTTTCACCTCGGCAGTTTGGCCGCCATGATGGATGCGAGACATAACTGTGCCAGGGTCGGCGAGGGGGTCAGTAATGATTGTCGAGGAACCATAGTTTGACCGCGGTGGGTTTTTCTTAAGGATCCCTTGGTGGTGGTCTGCTAGTATGTGGAGGCGCTCAAGGAGAATACACTGAAAATCAATTGGCTTCGGGTCCAGCGCACCGGATTCTTCTGCCAATTTAGCTTCTTTTTCCCGGGTCTTCTCGGCTTTTTTGGCTGCTTTGTCTGATTTCTTGACTGCCTCGTCAGGATTTTCTCCGGCGGCTTCTGCTTCCTTGCGCGCGGTTTCTCTGCGGTCATCGCGCTTGTCTCTCTTACTTTGAGCGCGACGACGGGTTTCCTCGTCGCCGAACACGATGTCCCACATGTATCCCATAACCCTATCCCCTTACCCTGCCGCGACGATTCTTAAGATGCTTTCGAGTGGCATAGGAATATAAATGACATCGCCTGTTTGAATGTGTGCTTCGGTTGGTTTTCTATTAAACAGGGCAATGACCCACCAATATTGAGCAGCACCATAGTTCTCGATTGCAAGTTTATAAAACCGATCGCCGGTGGACCAGATGTGTGTCTTCTTTGTCATACCAGAAATTTCAGCAACCGTGGGATACTCAAAGGTGGGAGTATCATAATGGCGAATGCCCTTTACATGTCTTTCTTCAAAGATATTATCATAAAGCGGCTCTCGATTATAGAAGATTGTGCGGTAATCGTATCGTGTAGGCATCAGTTATTTGCCTCCGGTGCCTTCGAGTACGGCGCCTTGGTCTGACTGCTTGATCGGGTCGCCGGGATCACCGGTGATCTCGTCCTTCTCATAAATAGTGGTCTGGTCGGTTCGCGTGCCCGGAATGATGGCTGGAGCGGCATTGGGGAAAACTGCACCGTCTTTGCCAAAGCTATATTTGCCACTCTTTTCAGACCAACCGGTGAGATGCTTGTGCAGTACCGTAAAGTCTAGCGTAAGGCTCACAACTTTAGGTACATACAATCCCTTGGTGCCCTTTTCTGTCTTTATAAAATCGACCATTTTTGTCTTCGTAGAGGACCCCGTATCTAGCTCGGCTGGCATCTCACCATCAGTTACCTCTTTGTAACCTTGTCCACTTATAAACCCACCCTGGTTCATATCGGGGCTATAAGAGGCGCCGCCAAGAAACCCTATCAATTGAGAACCATCGGTAGAGTCGGATATCAAATTTGTCCAGCGCATTCCCAGAAGCGGGCCGGCCTTTAGCGTGTTTTGAATGTTGCGACCTGAGTTTTCATATACTGGGTATAAAAAAGAAATTAACTTATTTATCCTGGCTAGATTCTGCACCGCCTGTTCAGCGTCACCGGACACCACATCAAACCCTAGGGAGATCTGACGCTGAGTATTCTGGAACGTCGCCAGTGGATCCATTCTACCATAGACAGTTTCTGTATTCCAAGTAGAGGTGAACTGGTCCGAAAACTCTGTTACCCAACCGCGAAAATCAATCGTTTGTTTGGTGGCCAAATGAGTAATATAAATCGTAAAGAATGTATTCTCAATTAATCCTGGATCATAGCTAGCTGCTTGCATGGTGGTACCTCAATGTAATAAATAGAGTTGCGATAAGAATTTTATAAATTAACGCAGGCCAATTTCTTTCTTGAACTCGGCGCCCTTGAGGACTTCCATCACGACATCATGCAACTCGCGCTCGCCGATCTTAACCAGAACAGAATGCTTGTTAAAGTTTACAACTGGTTTTGAAATTGTAGAGTCCTTGGCTTGCGCGGCCTTTGAGAGTCGTTCGTCAGACGGCCAAGGGAAGGGCGTGTCTTCGGTCTTGCCAGCTGCTGCGGCATCCATCCGCTTCTCAGTTGCCTCGCGGCCGGGGGCGTTGGTATCTGGCTTATACACCGTATCTATGGTTAGCGTGGCCGACTTGTTAAACTCTGTGAGTGCTTCGAGCTTCGATAGTCCGATGACCTTTGTTGCGCCAGCGAAGGCTAACAGCGCCGGGGTGAGATAAGCGAGGGCGGCTGCTGTTGCCAAGATTCCGAGGGCTGCAGCGCCGATGCCCATAAGGGCAGCAGAGAACGCAATAACCTGTGGGAGTACTGCTACAAAAGAGAATATAGATGCCTTAAGGCTCTCTGTTCCCGCAGCAACTAGGTTCATTCCAGTGCCGACGGTCATCAAAGCCCCGGCAAAGACCCCTAACACGGTAGAGCCGATCATAAGTGGATAGGCTGCGAGGAGGAGAGCTACTGCGAGAGCTCCCAACCCTGCAGCGCCTACGGCCGCACCATAGGCAAGGGTCACTAGACTCATTCCTAATGCTCCGAAGGCCTTGGCCGTAGCAAATATTTGATCTGCTGGGATCTTGAACAACTGTTCTACTAAAATCGCCAGGCCCTTGGCGGCCAGATTGATACCGAACCCTAAGAGCACAGCGGCAGCCCCTAGAGCAGTGATTAAGACTGCCGTGGCGACGAGGGCCCAGCCTGCCGCCGCGGCTGCGACGGAGGCGCCTACAAGGAAATAGACGGCTGCTGAGAATATTCCCATCCCAATGGCTGCCGCAATCAGGTTTGGGCCGTCCAGATCCTTAAATAGAGGTATCAGCTGGGCTAGGCCCAACGCGGCAAGATTGATACCAAATCCCATCAAGATGGCGGCGACACCGATGGCGCCAATAACCGCTGCCATGGCCCAGAGCATCGGGGCTGCGGCAGTTGACATAACCGCGGCGATAACAATTGCTGCTATGGCAGTCGAGAAAAAGATAAGCGAAAGAGCTGCAGCAAAGATCTGGCCACCCTTGAGGTCGCCAAATGCGGCCACCAACAACGACATGCCTTTGGCAGCAAGGAAAATGCCGCCGCCAATAAGTAAGAATGCGATACCTAGGGCGATCAGTGGACCAGCAGCAGTCAGACTAGCGGTGGCAAGGATATATAGCATTCCAGCGAACAGGGCGCCTACGATCACCAGTGCGACAAGGGCGCCAGCGATCTCTCCTCCGGACAAATCTTTGAATGCTAGCACCAGGTAGGAAAGACCATATGCAGCCACCGCGATGCCAGCGCCGATCATCATGATTGCGGCGCCGAAAGCGAGGATTTCTTTATATGTACCCTTCACAGCGTTGCCGAGATCTCTGGCGCCTGTTGCTGTATTAGACAGGAAGCTACCAATCCCCTTTCCGGCTTCGCCCGCGTCGTCGCCGGACTTCTTGGCAGCTCCGCCGAGGGCCCCCAGCGTGGCCTGTACCGCGACGATCCCGGCGGCGGCTTTGTAGGCAATGACCGTTAGCAAGAGAAGCCCGCCAACAATAATGATGAGCCACTTGCCGAAGGGGTTTGTCATTATTTTGACCAGGAGGTCAACAAACCAAGTAATTGCTTTTATGACTGGCTCTAGTGCCACAAACATAGAGTTAAAGGCGTTTTTTAGCTTATCTATTTGCTTTTGTGACCGCATGGCAGTTTCTTTAATTTCTTCTTGGCGCTTGATTTCCAGTTCTTCGGCTGCGGATAGGTTACCAAACATTCTTCGGGCTTCATCAACACCAACACCGAGTGCATCGGCAATTGCCAACTGCTCATACTTGCCCATATCTGAGAATAACTGTCCACTGGCATCCATCGACTCAGTTAACATTTCCAAACGTTCTGATTCAGAGGCATTCAACATATCGATGGAGTTTAGGTACGGTCCACCCAAAATAGCGTTTAGGCGCCCAACCTTTCCTGCTGCACCCTCGAAAGTATCGAATGCTTTGCCGGCGATGCTAACTAGCTGGCTAACTTCGAGTCCAGTTGCCTTGGATTGCTTCTGGAGATCCTGGAAAACACCGACGACGTCCTCGCCGTGGAAGGCTAGCTGTTTTGCTACTGATGAGAATTCCTGAAAGACTACTGTGGTCGATTTGCCAAGACTTTGGGCTGTGTCTTGCAGGGTTTGGTTTAATTCACCAAGTTGAGTTTCATTAAATCCTAATGATTTTGTCGCTTGATCCCACATCTTGGCAGTGGATTCGAGTGGAACATTAAGTTCCTGCAACAGTGCAGCTTGTCCGCGGAGAGAATCGGCGGTGGATTTGTTCAGCGTGGTAAAACTCGACATCCCTTGATATAGGGCCGCGTTTGCTGCGCCGGCTTTCACCGCGTCGACGCCATATTCGCGCAGTTCGTTACGTGTCTGGGCAATGCCCGCAGTATAGTCTGTCGCCGTTCCTGTGGCCTTAACCATGGCGGCATTGGCGTCGGCTGTTGCTACAGCGATCGTCAAAAGCTTCTCTACTATGCCGGCAGCCATGGCGCCGCTCGTGAACATCTCCTTGATTCCGCTGCCAAGTCCTTTGAGTCCCTCTGCAGTACTTGGGATCAGTTTGCTCATCGATCCCAAGATGCCGTTGACTGGGAGAAGAGCAGCCACCATTGACTTACCCTTAGTTTCGCCGAGGTCGAACTGAGTGTTTAGTTCTTTTGTTGCCCGGGCCCATTCGTTCATCTCGGCTGTAGACTCGAACGTCTGGGCGATGAATTCTCTTTGTTGTTTGAGTTGGCGCGCTTCAGCCGCTTCGAGTTTTCCGATGAGTGCTAGCTTCGCCTCGAGTCGCGCGACGTCGTCGGCCGCGGCTGCTTGCTGGCGGGCGATGAAATCCTTCTCTCCCTCTCCACTACGCTGGGTGCCGCCGCCGCCAAGCGGAGATGAACCACCGCCGCCTTCGCCAGACGCTGCGGCCATACCCTTGAGTTCATCAAGAATCTTCTGTAATATGGCTGCCTGATCAGCGGCGTCGGTCATTTAGGAAGCCCTTTAGTTTTTAAACGGCCAGCGTAAGCCTGTCTCAGACTCGAAAGCCCGGATGGACCTGTCGAGGTTGCTCTTGTTCGTCATCGTGGTGTGGTCTGCCAGTCCATGTTTCATATATGAATCCATATATCGCTTTTCGCCCTTGAGCGCGGCGAAAAAGGATTCTATTTGTTTTTGTGTCCCCTTGATAGACACGGGAAAGTCAAAGCCGGCTTGATATAAGTCAATCAACATGCCTCTAACTCCCTGTGCGAATGCAGAACTGGGGTTTCGAAATTCGTTTATACTTTTGTCGTTTAAATCAATTACTACTTTTTCCATCTGGAGTGTACCTCAACAATAAATAGTTATATATAACAAAAGCCGCTCAAAACTGAGCGGCCCTTATCATTATCTCTTGGATTTTGCTTTTCTCATAGCATCATCCGACGCTTTCTTCTCGTCTTCGAATTCTTTGATTAATCTTTTAACGAACCATCTTCTTAATTGTGTCGGAAGATTATATGCTTCGAATATTGACCAGCCGCCGTGGTGTTTTAGAATAAACAGTTCTTCGTAGACTACTTCTTGGTACTCGCTACTTAGGCCAAAAAAACTGTGCCGTCAACGGCATACCCACCTTCTCCAGATGATCACAGTTATCACAAGAAAACTCAAAGGATAGGTCGATATCGGGGACCAAATTCTCATATGTTGCTCGGATTTCTCTAGTAATTAGAGTCGGGCACTGCTCGATAAACTTCTTAAGCATCGATGCGTCTGTAACTTCGTTGACACGGACGATAACCGCTTCTAATTGATCGGTGATGTTGGCATCCGGAAGCTTAAGCTTCTTTCGCTTCTCACGCAGCTTCATAATACGGTGTTCGTCTTGGCCACTTAACAGGCGAACCTCAACTTCAAGATCATTATACTTTGAAAGGACAATCTGATAGTTGCCGTTGTCTAAAGTTACAACATTCTCGGGTACATCCGTCTCTGCCTTGGGTTCGATCTCACTTAAGTCGACTGAGCACTCCTGTGAAGTGCTGCAAGCGGGACATCCGACAGTAACTGAATACTCCGGGCCGAAACCTGTGATTCTTGCCACAAGCAACACGGCATTCTTGTCACCAACCAATAGGTTTGATGCTTTTATCTTTTTATTAACAATTAGAGAGTCTAACAAACGATCGAGAGCAATGCCTTTTTTAATTAAAGCCTCTGAGGTAAGAATATCTTCCTCTTTTGCTGTCATGTGTCGGATTTCTAGGGAATTAACCCCGTGAAGTGGATGATTCTCTGGGTATAGCTCTCCCTTGCTGGGGAGGTCCACAAACTCTGTTGGGTTTATGAATGAAAATATGTCTGCTGTGTTGTTTTCTACAATGGGGGGTGGAGGAGCGGATGCGTCCGGTTGGGGGGCACCCGTTCTCTCCGAGTTATTTCTTCTTTTTGACAAATGTCACCTTCTCTTTCTCTTTTTAGGAAGCTTCTTTGGGCTGTGAGTTTAAACTTCTTTGGACTACTAGTCCTCTTCCTCTTTCGTCGTTTTGACTTTGACCGGACCGGGGTCGTTTGCACCGGAACCATACCATGCCCAATCATACCTGAAAGTTATATCAATATTAAGTAAATCTTCTGTTGAATAGTCCAGGTCGCCAAACTTAACGTTTGTGATCCAAGGATTTTTCAGTTCCCAAGTACCAATAAGTTCCCCTGACCCGCCTAGTTCGCGGATCCTCACATCGCCAAGAGCATCAAGAGCATCAAGTTTGTTGGGAGTACCCGGGCCGACCGTGGATTCCCCGCCTTTGCCGGTGTTCCCGCCGAAGATGTCGCTCTGTTGAGTCGGGTCGAGGTACCCAGACTGGTACAGAGCCTCATAAAGAAGCGTGTTGCCATCGGGGTCGACGGCGTTAATAAGTTGGACAGTCACCGGGTCCCACGTAAGTGCTCCGGGATACCAATATGTGTTTCCCAAGAACTTGTGTTCGGTCTCGCCGATTGAGTAGGCGGGCTTTGTAACCGTTTTGGCTAAATACTGTTTATAAGCTTCACCGCTAGGTGCGTTAGCGCCCAAAAGGGGAAGATTCAATAAAAATCTATGTGCTCTGCGCGGTTCTGATTTTGCGTCGTTCCAAAATGCCATGTTCTTTAATCTCCTGTTAGATCTAATTTAAATAGTGCGAGGGGGATAAACCCCCCGCTTTATTTTTTAATCTACGAATGCGGCTCCCGTTCTTGTAATGTTGAAGTCAATCGCGATGTATTCGATAGCGCGTGTGGGCTTCAAGAAGATCTGGGCGTACATGATATTGCGATCGACCAGATCGGGAGTTGTCGTAGTATTGTCAAGCACCACCTTGAAGTCAGAGAGACCGAAGTTGGACTTAACAGACTGCAAGAATGGATTGACTGTTGCAGTAAATCGATCCCAAGTAACCTGAATGTTTGGATCGAACAAGATGCCTGCTGCCATCCGCGAGATGCGCTTCTTCACGAAGATCATCAAGCGACGCACGTTAATGCGGTCGAGGGCCGAAGGCGTAACCTGCAGCGTCTTCTGACCGAAGATCACAATTCCCTCTGCGGGGAACTTGGCAATCGGGTTAACGTTGGCACCGTAGAGGTCATCACGGTCCTTGCGGCGCAGCTGGTGGGCTACGTCGACGACCGGGATACCAGCGGAGCCTTCTGTCAGTCCACCGCGGTTGAAGCCGGCTGGTGCGAACCAAACCTGCGTCTTGCGCTGGGAGCTAGAGAAGGTACCGAGTGCTGCGACAGACGGCGGGATCCAGATGTTGGCACCACTTAGGGTGTCACGTGCGCGGAGCCACGGGTAGAATGTGCAGCCGTAAGAGGAGTTGAGGCCTCTGTCTCGCATAGCGTTAACAGTCTGCAGGATCTCGCTAGATGTGTTCTTGCGACGGTCGGCTGCTGACTCGTTTGACTGCTCGCGGGGCAAGTAGCCCTGAGCGACGTCGATGATGGCTAGTGCGTCGGCGCGGTCTTCACAAATGTTGATGAGGTTCGTTGTCAAACCCTCATGGCGGAGACCCGGCATTGTTGCCAGGTTCATCTCAACCACTTCCGGGTCGGCAACTGAATCCATCGCTCTGCGGATTGAGTTGAACGAGTAGCTCTTCTTGTCGTCGATAGCAGAGATGCCGTCGAGGATTCGGTTGTTGAACGGATCCATTTCTGTAATGTTCACTCCGTCAAATCCGCCGTACATCGGGACCGTGAAGCGGTCGTAGCCTGCGTCTAGGACACCCGTGACACTGTTGACGAATGTAAGAGAGTTGGTTGCGTGTGAGCCACTGACCCATACACCAGCTGAGCCAGAGACGTCATCAAGTGTAAACTCAACGGATCGCTCGCGTCCTGTGGCAACACCGTGCATAGAGCCGACGATTCCGCCGCGGGGGCGAAGAAGGTCGATTGTTGACTTGGCGAAGCGGGTGGAACCAGCGTCCACCGCGGTCTGGAAGCCGAAGTAAGCATCCGTGCGGTTGCTTAGGTTACCGGCAGAAGCGCTGACGCGCAATTCGGGTGCCGGGTATAGGATCTTGACTGCAAGGTCGTGGTTCGTGGCTGCAGACGCGGTGATGGCGAAAACAGAACCTGTAACAAAGGCGCCACTGGCGAGGTCCGGAAGTCCGCCGCCATTGGAACCAGAAACCCAGTTGCCGGTTGTGCTAGCACCTGTGTCCGAGTCAAGCTCCTCATCGTCATACTTGACCATACCGCGGAAACCATAAGGAAGTAGGCTTGGCTTGGCGAGGCCTGCATCTACATCGGAATCCATCTCCACGCGGATAAACTTGGAGTTGTTTTGCCAGTCGCCCTTCTGGACGTAGCGACGCTCGTCTTCGTCCCAAGATATGTACTGGTTACCAATCTTGCGCGCAACGTAGTTGAGCGAATCAGGGTTAAGATCACAGGAGTTGAACTGCTCGACGACGCGGACTGTGTTATCGGAGTCGCTTAAGGAGCGGACGACGACACTGAAGGATCCGTAGCCGGACTCGCCGGTAGCGGAGGGCTGGATGTCCTGGATTGAAACCTTGATGTTGCGGTTAGACCAGTCGCCCGGGTTGTCGAGGGCGTGAATAGCAAGCAAGCCAACCGGGGCAGCCGAAGGAGACGTACGATTGGAGATGATCGTGGGCGTCTGTGCTGACGATGCGTCTGCACCTGATCCTGCGAAATTAGAACCGGAGGTGTCGGTGTTGTGCTGTAATTTTACAACAGCGCCGAACGTCCGGCTGAGCGCGGAGCCTTCCTTAGTGATGTTTGCCTTAAGGTGACGATCAAATGTCTCGCCCAAGAAGTAATTCTCTGTCGTGCCACCACTCGCGACGACATCGGAGTTAGTCATCTGTGGGTTTGTGTTGAGGACCTTGCGGATGTAGCGAGAGCTGTTCTCAGTAAAGTTGATTGTTGATGTTGTCTCGTCGGAGCCGTTCTTGATAAGCATCTTGAACTCATAGGAAGTACCTGTATCGGTAGCGACCATAATGCTGCCGGTGTTAGCGACCGGAGAAATTACGGCTGCGCCCTTGCCGAGCGCACCGGAGCCAGAAGCAATCAGGTTACCAGACAGTTCGATTGTAGTACCCGAGGCGCCATAAATGATGGCAGCCAAAGCACCTGTCAACTGGATGGGGGCTCCCGCGGCGCTAGCTACCGAGTCTTCAAAAACGAATAAGCCATATGCGTTGTCCATGGTCCAGCCGGCTTCTCCAGCGGATCCTGCTGCAGGGCCACCGTCAGCAGTGGTCTGTGTTCCGAGGAGGCGAATGTAGGTTAGAGGGGAGCTGTTTTTGAGGTATGCCTGCGCGGCGTACGCTCCATAAGTGGTAGCGGATTTGTCCGTACCCTCGCGCCACACATCGTCACCTGCGCCGCCAGCAGCGGGGGTACCGAATACGTTAACAAACTCTTCAAACGAGTTCACTGTGATTGGGCGAAGGGAAGGTCCCTTTTCGGCGCGTCCAATGACGACCGGGCCGATGCCTGCCGGGGAAGCAGGAATCTGAGAGTTGTCGATCTCGTTGACGAAAACTCCGGGGGATACAAATTTAAACTTTTTAACTGACATTAGTTATGGTCTCCTACATTGCGAAAATGTTCAAAGTAAATAGTACTTAATAGGCTGAATAGAATTATTCTCTGTAAAATCCATCTTTTGTTGATCTGGGGATGTCTCCCATTACAGTTCTTTCTCTTCCGATCTTGAACTCGACCGCGTTTTGGCGTCGTACGATTTTAGGCTTTTCTTGGTTTTCGCCCTCGCCTACCAGATACCCCAAAACATCGATTTTAACTGTGGTTTCATAGTTTCTCTGCTTCATTCCTAGGGCCGCTTTGTTAGAAGCGTCTGCAAATGATCCGTCGATAAAGACTTCATAAAAATGACCTTCGTTCTCGATTCTCTTGGGCATCCGGGAGTTTCCGGAGATCGTAAAGAATGGGCTTATAAGCGAGTTGAGCTGCTGTTGGTATTCAGTACGCAAAGAAATCTCATACGATACCTTAACCCAAACCGGGAGAGGTATCGTTATTGTTTCGTAAACTGTCTTGGATGCGGACATGTTTCTTTTGTTTGTATTTTTGGATTTGGTCGCTACATCTCCATTAATGCCGCGGCCGCGAGATGCGGCAGCATTTTCAAATTCGGCCGTCTTCTTTTGGTTTATTTGGCGCGCGATGGTGATAACCCCACCCTTTGCATCGGGTTCTGGATACATGTTGGCATAAACGGTGCCGCGGAAGTTTGGCTCTTTTACAACCGAGGACCGATTGATCGTTATTAACGGCAGGATAAGCGTCTCTTCAGAATCTCTTATGTCCTTGTTTTGCTTTATTTGATAGGCGCGTTCTGCGGTGACCCATAAAACAGGAACCTTTGTGAATCCTTTATTGGATGTCACCGATAAGTTAAGATCTTCATCAATGAAGCGAAGCATTGCTCCATCAATTGTTTCAAGATTTGAAGGGGCGAACTCTATCTCTCCTAAATGGGAAGCAACATTCTTATCTCCCACATAATCAAACTTATTCTTTTCTTTATTTTTTATCTCTTTTTCTGTTCTTTTGCTTCTCGACATTTAATTATCCTACGTAAATACCAGTTGGCACGTTCTTAAGGATCTTCTCGGTTGCGTCTTGCATTGATGAATCCTGTACTGTCAACTTCTCGTATGTCATCTCATCCAAGAGAGTCTTCAGCTCGTTTCTCAGGTTGTCTTGCTCGGTGCGGGCCTGCGACAATAGATCAGACGCATTTAGTGTGACGCTCTCACCTGGGATCGGGACCGTTGAAAACTTTCCTCTAACTTGTCCCAACATCTCTTTTGCGAGAGCGAGAGCAAATCGACGAATCCATTGCTTTCCGATTGAGTTAATGTTCTCAAATGGAATATTTTGGAACGGGAGGGTGTTCATATTGTTGATACCGTCCGTACCCTGATTACCTCGACCGGTCTCCTCCCAAGGCTGATATTCTTTATCAATTGTGAATTGAACCCAGAACTTTTCGGGACTGGTGGCATCCGGTTGAGGATATATACGCAACATATTGTCTTTGATCTCATAGGAGTAGTGGGATATCCGGGTCCACAGGGCATCTTCATATGCCATGGCCTGAAGCTTGTTCTGCCAGGCCGGCACTATCTCAAACGTTGAGTCATCGGCGTATTGTCCATACGTTCTCATATTGCCCACAACCGAGAAGCCGCCATAATAACCATAAAATCTCCACATTGCACGGGGAGTCCTAAAGAACACTTTACGAATAATAAGCCTCTTGTCTTTTATCTTTCCGTAATATGGGACCGCGGTGTCGGTCGCAGATGATGCTGATAAAATAGTTTGCAGATCATAATCTTGTTGTTGGCTCACGCGGTCCACAGACGCTGAGTAGATGGGAACTAGGCCGCCCATACCAGTTTCTGTCGCCAGGCCTTCTGAGATGCGTCGGACGTATCCGTAATCAAATCGCGGATAGTTTAGGGCAACATTGGACCCCGAGAGGGCATCACCCTCTACAATTTGTCCGTTCTGATCAAATGAAGCTGTTGCGGCACCCAAAAAGGTAGACAGAGAGTTTTTGCTTTGATGTAGATTAATCAGATAGGAATATTCCAGAACTGATTCTTCGTATGCCGCGTATACATTACCTTCTGCCAGTTCGATATCCAAGATATCTCCGCCTAGCTTCTTGTAAGTGTATGCAACTTGATCTGCTGCACCCGAAAGAAACGCGTTCGACTCCGCATACATTCCAAATGGAAGTGTTGCGGCAACTTTTGAAATGCTGCCGGTGGCAGCCAGAATGTTGGCATTAGACGTTGATGCTGGCTGAAGATTGGGGATTGCCATGTGGAGTTCCTCTATTTATACACTACTAAATAGAAAGCCCCGCCTCAAAAGAGGCGGGGCTTTCACTATTTTGACCTTACGTCGGTTTATGCTAGACTAGGCTTTTAACAACAACTAGACCATACATGTCAGGACGCACCATTTTCTTGGCGTAACGGGTCATGACACCCTTACGAGGCACAAAGTCCTCGACGCCGAAGATCGTCGGTGTAGTCTGCAGCGGCACATAAGGTGCATACACGTAACCACTCTCAAGGAAGGAACTACCACGGCGGCCGACAAGAATCAACTCGCGAGGGAAGTAAGGATCGACAAGAATGTCGAACTTCTTCGAAAGCGAACCAACCTTAACAGCACCCGCGTCGCCGCGATCGCTATCAGCGGTCACGTTAGCACGGAAGCCAGCAGTGAACTCAAGGACGTTGGCAACTTCGGGTCCGCAGACGACGAAGTTAGCAGCACCACGGAGAGTCTTGCGGTGGATCTGAGCGGAGACATCATTGATTGTCTCAATGAGGGTCTCGTACCACTCAGACACGTTACCGGTGAAGTCAGGGGCACCATTGGCACCAATTGCTTCACCAGTCTCGCGGTTCAGGAAATCACCTGGGGAGCGGGACCAGTAACGAACACCAGCGGTTGCACCACGGACGAGGTCCTCAAGGATCTCGCGATCGATCTCAAGAGCAATCTGCTCAGAGAGGATCTGGGTCAACTCAACCTCAGCATCAAGGTTGTGGTAGGCATTGAGATCTTGTCCCAATTCCGGAGTCCACTTAGCCTTGAGCTTCTTGGTGATAGCTGTGACAGCCACGGAATCAACCTTGATGTCGATCTCGGGAATGTCATCACTGCCTTCGAGTCCCCAGATGGGCTGAGCGAGGACAGAACCAATTGCACCACCCGTGCCACTGAAGTTGTCAGTGATGGGGAAGGACGCAGTGAGGTTCTGACCGTTGAGCGACTGGCTGAGGCTGTTCGTTGTATCGTTACCGTCTGTGATCAGCGTGAGCAGAACTTGTCCTGCGGTCACTGGATCCGGGCGGGTGAGACGACGCACAAAGAGGCCCGTTGTCAGGTCACCATTGTTGATCAACGAAAGCCGGAGCGCAACAAAGTCATCCGTGTTGAACTGCGCGTCGGTGAGAACCGACTCGGGGATCGAAGCAATACAGAACTCCGACCCGGAAGCAATATCCGGATCGAACTGTAGAATTCCAGGGAGCTCGTAATCCGTGTCGTTCCCGCCAATGTCGTCAAGAGACCAGTTGGGAATGCCATTGGCACCGACGGTACCAGAGCACCGAATGGTAATCTCAAGTGTGAGCTTCGCTGAACCCGTCGGAGACGAGTAACCGTTGTTGAGGGCGTAAGGACCACGCTCAGCGTTAACGCCAGAAAGCGAAACACCACCGGTGATCTGTGAACCCACAACCCCACCACCATACAGCGATGTATCTACGGGGTATCCTAGACGGGGATCAGGCGCACTGCCTTCGACGCCGCCGCCGATCTCACTGGAAACAGTGAAGTCGAGGAAGAAGATGAGGCCCGAGGGCAAGCTCATCGGCTGAACGCTAACGAGATCGTTAGCGATCAAGTTGCCGAATACACGGCGAACGAGAGGGAATGCGACAGCCGCAAAGCCCTCAACGTCTCCACCACTCATGGATGAAGACTCACGTAGTAGCTCTTTTGCCTGATTCTCAAGCAATCGTGCCATACTATTCCGAGCGGAGTCGTCGCCGATACCCTCTAGAAGACCTGTGTTTTCCCACTTGTTAATGAGAGCAGCACCTTCTGTAGAGAGGTCGCGGTTGACGATACCTTCGGTTAATTTCTGTACAATAGACATTTTATAACCTCCTATATATGTTGTTGAATGTCATTTATTCAAACCTGCTAAACGCAGCATACGACCCATATTTGGATCGATTGTTGCCTCGTTGTTTTTCTTAGAGTTGAGTAGGAGCGAAGTAGGTCTCTGTACTGCTTCACGAAGTGTCTGTGGACGAGTACGACGATTAGTCGAGGATCCCACTGCGTTTTGAACAGTTTCAAAAATCATACTTGCTTCTTCAACAGAATTGGCAGATTGAACAGCTTCGACAATTTGTGTTTTTTGTCGCTCATTCAAGGAGGCGCTGTTTAATGCCTTGTTTTGATAAACAAGCTTGGCGTTTGCCAAGTTCAACTTAGTAAGCTGATCCTTGGCTTCCTTAACAAGAGCACGAAGCTCTTGATTGGATTCTGTAAGTTTTGAGATCTTTGTCTCAAATAAATCTGTGTCGGGCACCACATCAACGGTTCCCATACTTTCGTCACCCTCTTCGTCTTCGTCGAGGTGGGCGGCGCTAGCGGCGGCCATGGCATCGTTGTTGGCTTGCTCGACGCTGTTGTCAGCGGAGTTAACAGATGCCCAGCCCTGCGGGCGCGGGGTCATATCTACAACCAACTCTTCGATAAGATCAGCAAGCATCTCTTCTGTAATGTTGATGTCTTCATCTTCTTCCAAGGACATCGATGATGGCGCGGATCGAGTTTTAAGATCTTCGTCCTCGTCGGAGTCTTGTTTGACAGCTGCCTGTGTTACTGGCTCATCTTCTAGTCCGGCTTCAGCGGGAGAGTCAATATCCAAGTAACCAGAGCCCTCTTCCAGAGCAATCTCGTCTGCCATGGCTGTGGCATCTATTAGATCATCTCCACCGACAGCTTCGTCTTCTTCTTCAAGACGCTGTTTGAGTGCATCAAAATCGATTTCTATGATCTCTTCGGGAGCGACGGCCTCAAGCTCTTCATTTTCATAAGCCATGGGAACGTCATCGAGGAACTCTACGAGATCCGGGTCGACAGTATCGTCGGCCCCGCCGAGGTCTTGCTCTAATAGGCTGTCGAGTGCTCTCTTTACCTCGCCAGAATATCTCTCTAGCACAGTATTCTCAGCATTCTTAAGGGCGGCCTCTTTGAGGGCTTTGGCATCTACGATTGCTTCTTCTAATAGTGAAGACATAAAATTAACTCCAGATCTGATGACTTATCAGAAATAAATAGTTCGTAAGAGTGGGAAATGACTAATAGTT
>Ga0080013_1002755_pt1 | contig 19892 bp, 33 predicted proteins | sample ETNvirenome_6_85_FD_69236 | JGI IMG/M metagenome (GOLD analysis project Ga0080013, IMG submission 69236) | Marine viral communities from the Pacific Ocean - ETNP_6_85 (SPADES assembly) (version 2) | ecosystem: Environmental > Aquatic > Marine > Oceanic | place: Pacific Ocean | collected 2013-06-19 | reverse complement strand
CATAAAAAATTAACTAATAAAGACGAATGGCATACAGTGTGGGAAAAGGATTACGCCGACACTGGAAACCAAACCTATCATTATATAAAAGTTTTAAATGATTACCCCGAAACCCTAGATTACCTTTATGTAGAAATTGGGTTGGGCGGTAGTCCTAGCAGTAGTGTTATACCATTCTTTGTAAAAGCAAGAATGTCGATAGCCCAGTAACCAAGAAGGCAAAGTTAAGGTTAGGTGTTCCATGTAGCACCTAACCAATGACCAAGTTTCATGGACTTTGTATATAGATGTGATAGTGGAGATATTGATGTAAAAGTTTTTCATGAGTTCAGAATATCAAATATCACGCTATATAGTCAAAAGTGACATTTTCCGCTGGATTGCGTTCAGAGATGCAAAATATTTTTAAGAAGGATTCTTCCACTTGCACATCTATATAGAAAAGTTTAAGTTTAGTTAAGAAAAACTAGGAGAGCAAGATGCCAACTGCAAAAAAGACCCATAAACCTAAACTTGAAGTCGTAGCTAATCCCAGAACCGAAAAGGGGATAACACCAAAACAAGAAAGATTTGCTCAAATTTACTGTAGCGAAGAAATAACACAAACAGAAGCGGCAGTCAAAGCAGGGTATCCCAAACAGTCGGCTCATGTTTTGGCAAGTCAGCTACTCAATGGAAAACGGTTCCCAAAAGTTGTGGAGCGTATCCGAGAAATAAAACAAGAGTTATCTCGTAAATACGAGGTCACATTTGAAAGTCATGTGAAACAACTCGCCTCGCTCCGAGATAGTGCCGTACAAAATGGAAATTACTCAGCCGCCGTGTCTGCAGAAAAGTTCCGTGGTCAAGCGGCTGGATTGTATATCGACAGGAAAGAAATACTGCATGGCAAAATTGACCAGATGTCTAAAGAAGAAGTTATGGAAAAAATCAAACAGCTACAGCAAGAGTTTCCTGGACTTCGAGCCGTAGCGGAAGGAAACGTAATTGAAATAGAGGGGGAGCAAATTACCGATGAAAGTGGAAAGCAAGCTATGGAAACAACTGAAACAAAACACTGAGAAAAAGGTATTTTGGACACGCATTGAGTCATGGTCGCTTCCTGGAGTGCCAGACCTTCATGGTATCATGGAAAGTAAACCGTTTTGGATAGAATTGAAGGTTCACAAACTAAAAAAGATTAATAGCTTGCTATTGAGTCCGCATCAAAAGTTGTGGCAAATCCGCTACACTAAAGAAAAAGGCAAGGTTTGGAACTTAGTTGACCATCCGTCTTCCTCGACACTTTATTTATTTTTACCCCCTCACCCTGAATTCCTGGGAAAAAGTGAAAGAATGAAGAAGAAAGAACCGTTGTCCAAAGTCTACCATAAAACTGAGAATGGAACAGAATTAAGTAATCCTGTTTGGCAGTCTGCTCAGCCTTATGACTGGGAAGATCTTTTAGAATTCTTGAAGAAATCCCTATGAATTCTGCATAGCTAACTATACATAGTCGGCTATGTAAGAATTCTGCATAGCTAACTATGTAGAATTCAACTTGAATTCTTACTCCCTCACCTCCCTCACTAAATTCTTTTTGTTCTTTAAGATTGTAAAACTGTTGTGTTGGAATTTTGCCCTTGCTACTTTGTGGGTGCTTATTAAACACAACAAAAGGGTAACAATCATGGGCGATTATATCGAAAATTCCATAACCGTATCAGGTCATTGGGGTTTAGTTCAACAGTACAAACAAGTTCTCGAAAACGAGTTCCCCGATAATTCCATTCGTTTGTCCGAATCAGGTAACGATTATGCCACATTAAATTTTGCGTTCGAATATAACGGCAGGTTTCTTACCGAGTTAAAAACATTTGCTAACAATCTGTTGCAACAGTTAAACAAATCTAGGGCAACCCAACGAATATACGACAGGTACGATCCTGCAAAACTTGTATACCATTGGTATTACATCTTTAGTAGCGAAGCCGACAAACAGTTAAACGGCATCAGTGGTCACTACAGTATGCACCGAAACTTTTTCGATAGCAGACCATAAAACTGTTGTATTGGATTTATTGTTTGTTAGTTTTAAATTGCTTAACATTAACACAACTAATAAGGGGGGCTTATGGCTTCGGAAACATTTAACTATTACCGTTTTTATAATAACCAATGGGTTAAAACGACAGTTTACCCAACTAGATTTGCTAGGGGGTTTGGCAAGCTAGACCGTAAAAATGCTTATGGTTTGGCAGTTAACCAATTACCAGCTAGGGTCGGTGTTGGCAACAACACCACCTATGGCACTAGAACTGTACCAATACGGTATTCGTAATATTAACATGGGGCTGGCAAAACCAGCCCCACAACTTTTAAGGAAATGGTTATGTATACCGTACCAAGAATTGTTATTGCTTTTTATGCTTTTGCTTCTTTTTTCTTAAGTGCAAGTATGGCGTTAGTTCTTTCAGTTACCCTCAACGATAGTCTGTTTTTCATAGTAGGGTGTTATGTAGTTTGTGCTTATACTTTTATTGTTGGTTCTTATTTAGTTTATGTGCTGTTAACGTGGGGTAAGAATCAATGGTTGTAGTCACGTTATTGTTGGTAATTATAGTCACGGTTTTTATTCTAGAGTTGTTTGGTTGAGAGAGTGAGGTAAAGTTGATTGGTAAGGTTGCTGAGTAAAGTTGAGGAGTTAGGATGGTAAGATATTAGAAGACGATGTGGTTGTGGTCTGTATCTAATACTTACTGTCCTATACTCAATACAACGAGTCTTGGTTTAAATAGGGGGTGTTGCTAAATTGCCACAAAATAGGGTTAATTTAATAAAAGTTAAAAAAGGTTAAAAAACACTTGCAATAAGTTTTTATTAGTGTAACTTAATACTTGTAGTTAGCAATTAAGTTAGCTACTAAAACAAAGGTTTAAAAATGTTAAACACAACCAAAAAAGTACAAGTTGCAGGTACTATAAAAAATGCAACAGTTAAACCAGTTAGCGAAATTTTGCCAACTGGTGCAAACGCCACGCACATTTTTAATTTTTTAAAAACGTACCCAAAGGCAAGTTGGCAACCAGTTTGGGCTAATGTTAACGAAAATGCTAACGACATTAAAACGTTAACACAAGGCAACTTTTTTGCAGGTACGGGCAAAAATGGCGGTATAAGTGTTAACTACTACCATTTAGGCTTAGCCTTACACCAATACGGTTTACACCCAGTTAGCGAAAATAATACGCAGGGTATTAAGTTAAACTTTAACGGCAATAGCCAACTAACCAACAGTATGGCTGTTGTTAGCGGTGTAGTTAACCGTAAGGTTTTTGTACCTGCTTTAAATAAGTGGTTTACCGCTACTAATTGCGCAGGTATTACCGACGCTAAAATTACTAAATACACATGGTGTACATGGCTACCAATGTTAAACGGGTATAAACTAAATAGCCGTAGCGGTTACGACGCCAAAGGCAAGCAAACCACCAACCCTAGCACCGTACTTATACAATTGCATAGTGCGCCAACGGCAATTAACACCGCCGAAATTAAACAAATAAAGTTTTATAAAACTTTTACTAAACAACTTAAAGGTTAAACCTTGCACCGCTAGCCTACGGGCTAGCGGTGTTTTTTTGTTACATTTATATAGCTAACTATGTATAGTTAGCTATGCTTTTACCTTACATAGCTTGCTATGTAATTTTAAAACCCCCCCAATAGATGAGAGCGAGTAAGCATGGGCTTACGAGCATATTCCAGCTCTAAAATTATGTGTCCAGAAAACACCGTAGTCCGTCGTACCCCTTTTGTGCATAAAGGACTTTAGGTTCATTGCCCTTTGAAAAATTATATAATATAAAATAGTTATGAACTTGGACATTGCCCCCGAAGAAGCGTTGAAAACGTATGCGAAGTTGCTGGGTAGAGCGACGGAGTTAACGGAGAGTGAAAAAGCGAGAAAGAACTTTATTGATTTTGTGCGTAATGTCTGGCCAGAGTTTATAGGTGGAAAGCACCATAGCGTAATGGCGGATAAGTTTGATAGAGTGGCGAAGGGTGAGTTAAAGCGGTTGATTGTGAATATGCCGCCGAGACATACGAAATCTGAATTTGCGAGTTTCCTATTGCCAGCGTGGTTAATGGGTAGAAACCCGAAGTTAAAGATAATGCAGACGACCCATACAGCGGAGCTTGCCTTTAGATTTGGACGTAAGGTTCGTAACTTAATGAACACGGAAGATTATTCAAAGGTATTTGAAGAAGTAAAGTTGCGAGCGGACAGCCAAGCGGCAGGTCGGTGGGAAACCAGTGATGGTGGAGAGTACTTTGCGGCAGGAGTGGGTGGTGCGGTAACGGGACGTGGAGCGGATTTGTTGATAATCGACGACCCACATTCCGAGCAGGATGCGTTAAACCCGAACAGTTTTGAACACGCCTATGAATGGTATACCTCGGGACCTCGCCAAAGGCTCCAGCCAGGAGGTTCGATAGTTGTCGTGATGACAAGGTGGGCGGAAAACGATTTAACGGGCAAAGTGCTCAAGCAGATGGCTCGTGATCCGTTAGCGGATAAATGGGAGGTTGTAGAATTCCCAGCGTTATTGCCGAGTGATACACCAACGTGGCCTCAGTTTTGGAAAAAAGAAGATTTATTGGCGGTAAAGGGTAGTTTAAGTGTCGGAAAGTGGGAGGCACAGTGGCAGCAGAACCCGACCAGTGAAACGTCGGCTATTTTAAAACGTGACTGGTGGCAAAAGTGGGAGCCGAAAGAATTACCGAAACTGACGTATGTGATGCAGAGTTATGATACGGCGTTTAGTAAAAAGGAACACGCAGACTATAGTGCCATAACAACGTGGGGAGTTTTTTACCCCCCAGATGGAGGGACGGCGTGTATTATTTTGGTAGATGCGAGACGTGGACGATGGGATTTTCCTGAGTTACGGCGTATAGCGTTGGATGAATACAAGTATTGGGAGCCAGAAACCGTACTCATAGAAGCAAAAGCGAGTGGTATGCCGTTAACACAGGAGTTGCGAAATATGGGTATCCCTGTTACTAATTACAGCCCAAGTAGAGGAAATGATAAATTAAGCCGTGTGAATAGTGTTGCACCAATTCTAGAAAGCGGTATGGTATATGCTCCAGATACAACGTGGGCAGAAGAGGTAATCGAGGAGTGTGCTGCTTTTCCTGCTGGAGAAAACGACGATTATGTAGATACGGTAACACAGGCGTTAAGAAGATTTAGAGAAGGCGGTTTTATAGTTCACCCCGAAGACTACGAACCAGAAGACAGCCCACCTCTAAAAAGAGCATATTATTAAAGGAGAATAGACAGTGGCTAAAGAACCTTCTACTGTAAACAATGTAGAAAAATCATTAGTGAGAGCTCCAGCCGCCGCCAATAGTTTAGAAGAAGCCGAACTGCTAGAACAGGAAAATGATTTACTGGCAACGGGCGAACAACAGCTAGAAATTGAAATAGAAGAAGATGACGAGGGTGGTGCAGTTATCAACTTTGGCAGCGAAACCGAAGAAATAATTACGGAATTTGATGGCAACCTAGCCGAAGTACTCAGTGATGATGAACTTAGCGATATTAGCAGTTATGTAACACAGAGCTACCAAGATGATAGAACTTCAAGGGAAGATTGGGAAGATACCTACAGCAAAGGGCTAGATTTACTTGGCTTGCGGTACGAAATTCGTACAGAACCGTTTAACGGAGCAACGGGTGTTATTCATCCAATATTAAACGAAGCTGTAACACAGTTTCAATCGGCGGCTTATAAAGAACTTTTGCCGAGCAATGGACCTGTAAAAACAAAAATCATAGGGCAAATGACTCCGGAAATAGAAAACAGAGCCGATAGGGTAAAAGAATTTTTAAATTACCAGATTATGTACGAAATGGAGGAGTTTGAACCTGAATTTGACCAAATGCTGTATTACTTAGGTAATGCTGGCAGTGCCTTTAAAAAGGTTTATTTTGACCAACAGCTAAACCGCCCTGTGAGCAAGTTTGTTCCAGCCGAAGATTTAGTTGTACCGTACACAGCCACCGACTTACGTTCAGCGGATCGTGTTACCCATGAAATAAACATGAGTGCAAACGAGGCTCGGAAGCAACAAGTAAGTGGATTTTTCCGTGATATCGAGTTAATGCCTGAACAAGAGGGTAATGCAGATTCAGTACAGGAAAAAATAGATAGATTAGAAGGTAGGAAACCTTCTTACAATGATAAAGACAATGAACTTACACTTTTGGAGTGCCATTGCTACCTCGATTTAGAGGATTTTCCTGATGTTGGGGAAGATGGTGAGGCAACAGGTATAAAACTTCCTTATATTGTAACCGTGTGTAAAGATAACGGGGAAGTTTTGGCAGTACGTCGCAATTATATGGAAGATGATCCTCGAAAAAATAAAATTCAATATTTTGCCCATTACAAATTTACTCCAGGACTAGGGTTTTATGGCTTTGGGCTGATACATCTACTGGGAAATTTAAGTAGAACAGCAACAAGTACCCTTCGCCAGATGATAGATGCAGGAACGTTAAGTAATTTACCAGCAGGGTTTAAAGCGAGAGGGCTGCGAATAGCAGACGACGAAAACCCTGTCCAGCCAGGAGAGTTTAGAGACGTAGATGTTCCAGGAGGCGATTTAAAAGGAGCGTTGCTCCCATTACCATACAAAGAACCTTCGGCAACCCTGTTTCAATTAATGGGTTTTGTGATAGCCAGTGCTGAAAAATTTGTGGGAACACAAGATCTTGGCTTTGAGGGCAACCAAAGTGGTGATATGCCTGTTGGTACAACGGTAGCGTTGCTAGAACGTGGCAGTAAAGTGATTAGTGCGGTGCATAAACGACTTCATGCAGCTATGCGGATAGAACTTAAACTCCTTGCCAAGTTGTTTTCTGAACTTTCTCCAGAAGAAGCCAAATACCCGTATGCTGTAGATGGACAACAAGTAGGACCGCAAGGACAAGTAGGACCAAATATATTTGCAGAAGATTTTAGTGCAGAAATAGATGTGCTACCAGTTAGCGATCCTAACATTTTCAGTATGTCGCAACGTATTATGCTGGCACAGGAACAACTCAAGCTGGCAATGGCTATGCCAGAAATGCACAATATGTATGAAAGTTTCCGTCGGTTGTATAGTGCGTTGGGTGTAGACAGCATAGATGAGTTATTGAAAAGACCGCCAGAACCTGTCCCTGAAAACCCAGCAATAGAAAACGGTAAAGCAGCATTAATCGTTACAGGAGCTGCTCCACCTTTGCAAGCATTTCCCGAACAAGATCATGATGCCCATATTGCAGCTCATTTAGCGTTTTTACAGACAAAAGTAGTAAAAGAGTCAACAGCTATATACATGGTTATTTTAGAGCATATTTACCAGCATATAGCCTTTAAAGCTGAAAAATTGGTTATGCAGGAAATACAACAACAAGGTATGCAGCCAACAGAACAGCAAAGACCAATTATAGAGGCTGGTATTGCACAAAAAATTGCAGAACTTACTACAGAGTTCAATAAAATGGAAATGGAAATGAGTGGTGGCGAGCAACAAGATCCGCTTGTCGCATTAAAGCAACGTGAACTTGATATAAAAGCTGGAGATTTAGCTCGCAAACAGCAAGAAGACCAACGTGAATTTGACTTAGACAATAAAAAATTGGCACAAACAGCTAATCTACAAAGGGAAAGAATAGAATCACAAGAAGATATAGCCCAGCTAAGAGCAAATATTGCAATGGACAAAACGTATAATGCACCAAGCGGAGCAGGACGATGACTGAATTTGGCAGTGATATAGTTTATGGACCAGATGGCGAAATTCTCTATGACCCATCAAATCCAGGATCAGGAAATTTTGGTCGTAAACCTATTTATGACGTGCAAAATTTTGCAGGGCGGTTTGATGCTCCGTCAGATAATCCTTTTGCAAGTCGGTTTGACGTTGTTGATGGTGTTCCTCCTACTACGGGCGGTACTGTCAATACTGGTGGTACTGGTGGTACAGTCAATACTGGTGGCACAGGAGCTCCTCCAACTACAGGTGGGGGTGATCAATCTACGACAGGGATAAATTTATTAGACTCTATCAATAAAAATTATATGACAGATTACAATAGTTATTTGAGAGAAAATCCAAACAACTCTGAACTTTCGTGGATTAACAGCCCTGCTTTTCAAAATTATGAAAATCAAATAATATCAGGTATAGGTAGTTTGGGTTATGGACAAAGTGATTACAATAGAATAAAAAGTGATTATGATTTTCACAGCACAAGAGCGATAGATCCAAATAGTCCTTATGCTGGTAGTAGTGCTAGAATTGCTAATGCTCTGCAAAACAAGTTAAATGTTTTTAACGCAGGAAACTATGATATTTTTAATATGGCAGATGGTGGTTTGGTAAGTTATAACAGAGGAATTAAAAGTTTAATCTAGGAGAAAACTTATGGGTAAAGGTAAAGACAACATTCAAACTTCTATGGAAGTTTTTCAAGCTGATGGTTCTCACATGGTTGATTATGCCAAAACAGAACAAGTCGAAGTGCCAAAAGCTATGAAAGGTTTCAAAAAAGCTAGAGGTCAAGGTGACGCAATCGGTGGTGTAAAATTCACTGTACGTTAGAAGGATTCTAGAGTGTTAATCACAAGTGCTCCCCAATATATACAGGGGTTGACAAATGCTAAACTTGATTTAACTGGGACAGGTGCAACCACACTGTATACTTCTCCCAGCACAGTTTCATTTTCTGTCGTTAATTCTATCCTAGTATCAGAGGATACGGGCAATGCTGACACAATAACTTTAACCCTTACAAATGGGTCAGATGTGTTTAGTCTTTTCAAGGTTGCTGCTGTAGGTGCAAATGGAACAGTGGAGTTGCTGACTAGAGATTTAGTTCTACAAACAGGGGAAATTTTAAAAGCGACGGCGGCAACAGGGAATAGACTTCATGTGGTAGCTAGTATACAGGAATTTTTGTTATCACGAGCAGGAGCTATTAGTTGAACGATGATTTTTTAGATGATGTTACAAATAAAGAAATTAAAGAACAAACAAGGTTGATAGAAAAACAAAAGTTGGAATTAGAAAAACAAGAAAAATTTATACAATCGTTAGAAAACATTACTTTTTTTAGAAAGAAGCGAGGATAATGACATGAGTTGGTTAGAAAACATAAAAACTTTTCTGTTTGGCGAGCCTACGGGTGAAAGATCTAGAAATGATAAAGGCAGGTTTATCCCTGATGATCCAGATACACCTCATATTAATGAGGCTTATAAAGATGGTAGAACTCCTACAAAGAAGGTCTAAATGTCGGAAGGTTTACCAGATAGACAAGCATATCAATCTAATCGCAGGAAAATGTGCTGGTGTTTATTAGCGTGTATGGTTGGAACAACAATAGCAACATTACTGTACCCAGAACGTATGGCAGAAGCAGAGTCAATAATCATGACTCAATATTTAGCTATGTCGGGTGTAGTTGGGGCGTATTTTGGATTTACGAGTAAAAAATAATGGACTCTAAAAATTATGTTTATAGATGTAGGTTGCGAAGAGTTATTGATGGTGACACTGTCGTTTGCGACGTTAATCTTGGTTTTGATGTTGTTCTTGTTAATCAAAAGATTCGTTTCAAAGGTATCAACACGCCAGAAAGTAGAACTCGGAACTTGGCAGAAAAGAAACTCGGTCTTCAAGCGAAAGCAAGGGTTAAAGAGTTAGTACAAAAAGATTTTTGTATGGAAACACACAAAGATAAAAAAGGGAAGTTTGGTCGTATACTTGGTATTCCTTTAACTGAGGACGGTAAATCAGTGTGCGAAATTTTAGTCAAAGAAGGTCATGCTCGTTGGTATGACGGTGGCAAAAGGGAGTCGTGGATATGATATTTAGTGGGATAGTCAGTGCTGTTGGCGGTATAGCTACAGCATGGATGGAAAACAAAGTTGAACAAACCAAAGCGGCTGGTCAGTTAAAAGTTGCTGTTGAACAACGTAAAACAAAAATGGCAACAGGTGAGTTAGACTGGGATCAAACAATGGCGGAAGCTAGTAAAGATAGTTGGAAAGATGAATGGCTTGTACTTTTATTCTCTGTCCCGCTTATTTTAGCTTTTTGCGGAGATTGGGGTAGAGGTATTGTTGAGTCTGGCTTTGCTGCTTTAGAAACTGCTCCTGAATGGTATCGTTATACATTAGGAGTGATTGTGGCTGCTAGTTTTGGATTTCGTGGTGCGGCTAAATTTTTTAAAAAATAGGAGACTTTATGTCTGATTTAGAGAAAAAACTAAGAGAAAAAACTATTTTAGAAGAATATGTTTTGGATAAGACTGATTTAGATGAGAAAGCATTAAAAGCAGTAGATGATATAGAAAATTTCTTAAATGAAAGAAAAAACAATGTTGTATTTGTATGGAATAAGTTCCGTAAAAGTGCTTATATGTTTATATTTTCTGGTTTTGTTGTAGGAATTTCACTTGGTTGGATAATTTTTTAATGTCCGACCTTTACATTTATGAAAAAATGTTGAAGATTATGCGAGAACGCAGAAAGTCAATAGAAGAAACTATAACTTTTGGTTCTGTGCCTGATTATTCTGCTTTTCAAGATCTTCGAGCAAAACTCGGAGAGCTTGCTTTTTTGGAACAGGAATTAAAAAACCTGCATAACAAGGTAATAGAAGATGAATAAAACTTTACTTGTACCCGATCATATAATGGAGAAAAGAGCGAAAGAAAAAGAAGGTGTTCTTTCCAACGCTTATGTAAAAGAAGCCGAAAGGTTTTTAGAGCCTTCAAAACTCCCTCAAAAAACGATTGATAGATTACCCCAACCAACAGGTTGGAGAATTCTTATACTTCCTTATCGAGGAAAACCTAAAACCGACAGTGGAATACATATACCAGACCAAGTACAGGAAAGAGAATCTCTTGCAACTGTTTGTGGTTATGTCTTGCGTGTTGGTTCTGACGCTTATAAAGACACAGAAAAATTTTCTGAAGGATCTTGGTGTAAAGAAGGTGACTGGGTTATTTTTGGTCGTTACGCTGGGAGCCGTTTTAAAATAGAAGGTGGCGAAGTCCGAATTTTAAATGACGACGAAATAATTGCTACCATTAATGACCCAAGTGATATCTTGCACATTTAATCATGGAAAGGAACACCATGCCAGAAACTAAGAAAGAAGAAAAAGTTGTTGATCTTGACGAAAGTCAAGAAGAACCAGTAGAAGTTATTGTTGAAGAAAACGAAGAATCAACAGAAACGGAAACACCAGAACCCCCAATGGCTGCTAAAGAAGAATCTTCAGAAAATGCAGAAGAAGATGAAATGGCTCAATACAGCGACGGTGTTCAAAAAAGAATTAAAAAACTAACGCACAAAATGCGTGAGGCAGAACGCAGAGAAAAAGCTGCAACAGATTATGCCCAAGCAATGAAAATGCAGGTAGAACAGCTTTCTACGAGGGCAAGTGAAACTGACTCAAGTTATTTGGGTGAGTACGAAAATCGTTTGGTACACGAAGAAAATTCTTTAAAAGTACAGTTAAAAGAAGCCATAGAGTCAGGTGATGTTGATAAACAGATGGAATTAAACAAGCAAATGGCTACACACGCCATAGATGCTGAAAAATTCCGTCAGGCAAAAGCCTATAACGAAAAACAAGCAGCTCAGCCAGCCCAAACAGCCCAAACAGCTCAAACGGCACAGCCTCAAGCTCAACCCACACAAGCACCCCCTGATCCTAAAGCAGAAAAATGGGCAGAGAAAAATGAATGGTTTGGTGACGATGAGCCAATGACCTTAACTGCTTTTAGTATTCATAACTCTTTAGTGCAAGAAGGTTTTAATCCTTCAACAGATGATTATTACTCTGAGTTAGATAGTAGGATTCAAAAAGAATTTCCTCATAAATTTAATGGAGAAACTATAAAAAGTAAGAGACCAAATGCGGTTTCTGCTCCAAATAGAGGAAAAAGTGCCTCAAAAGGTAAAAATTCGGTAACTTTATCGAAAAGTCAGGTTGCTATTGCTAAGAAACTTGGTGTACCATTAGAGGATTATGCAAAACAAGTTGCAAGACTGCAACAACAAACGTGAGGTAGGCATTACAATGACAAATAAAACCCCACGCTCTGCGACGACTCGTGAGAAACAATCTCGTCGTAAGACATGGTCTCGTCCATCTAGCTTGGACGCCCCACCAGCCCCAGAAGGCTTTGCTCATCGTTGGATTCGTGAGTCAATCATGAATTATGACGATAAGAAAAATATATCTGCTCGGTTACGAGAAGGCTTTGAGCTTGTCCGGTCCGACGAATATCCTGATTTTGAAGCTCCTACCGTACAGGATGGGAAATACGCTGGTGTTATCGGCGTTGGGGGCTTGTTGTTGGCAAGGATTCCAAATGAGACACGTGCAGAGCGAAATGATTATTTTGCTCAGAAAACAGATGACCAGAACACGGCTGTAGAACAGAATCTAATGCGAGAACAACATCCTAGTATGCCTATTCATCAGGATAGGCAGTCTCGTGTAACTTTTGGCGGTGATCGGAAACCCGATTAATCCGTCAGCAAACCGTGAGAGGTATTAAAAATGGCAAATATAGATGCCGCTTTTGGACTCCGTCCATACAGAATACTCGGTTCAGGTGCAAACACGAATGGGATAGCTACTTATAAGATCCAGACTTCTGGAACAGCAGGAACTTCTAGCGTTATTTATGAAGGTACTCCTGTTATTCCTCTCGCAAACGGTCTGATCGACATAGTAGGAGCCGCCGCAGGTGGTACTGTTCCGTTGATTGGTGCTTTTATCGGGTGTAAATATACAGATACGAATGGAAATGTCATCTTTGCAAACAAGTGGCCTGGAACTTCTTCTGTTAAATCAAGCACAGCAGCAGAGTGTTACATTGCAAACAATCCTGATCAATTATTTTTGATCAATTGTGATGCCGCAGTAACTCAAGCTGCCGTTCATGCAAACGCTAATTTTGCTACGGGTACGGCTGGTGATTCTACCACAGGTATTTCCTCTGCAGAACTTGCTGTTAGTACAGTCGCCACTACAAATACATTGAATTTGAGGATTATGGGTTTTGAAGACTCACCTTCAAATGCTGATGTGACTGCTGCGGGAATGTTAGCGATTGTGAAAATCACAAACCACTTTTATGCCTATTCTCAGAATGGCACAATAGCTGGTATATAGGGAGGATATAGAATATGCCGATAACCCGTGGACAACTCCTTAAAGAACTAGAACCAGGACTCAATGCCTTATTTGGACTTGAGTATGATCGTTACGACAACGAACACGCAGAAATCTTCGAAAAAGAAAGTTCTGATAGAGCTTTTGAAGAAGAAGTAATGCTATCTGGTTTTGGTCAAGCTCCTGTGAAAGGTGAAGGTGCAGCCGTTACTTATGACACTGCAAATGAAGCCTACACTGCTCGCTACACACACGAAACTATTGCTCTAGCATTTTCGATTACTGAGGAAGCTGTAGAGGATAACCTCTATGACCGCCTAAGTTCTCGTTACACAAGAGCTCTAGCTCGTTCAATGGCGAACACGAAGCAGGTCAAAGCAGCAAATATTTTGAACAATGCGTTTGATAGTTCATACACTTTTGGCGATGGAAAAGAGCTTTGTGCTACAGACCATCCAACTACAGGTGGTGGAAGTCTTCGTAACGAATTGTCAACTTCAGCTGATTTGAACGAAACTTCGCTTGAACAGTCTCTAATTGACATTGCAGCGTTTATTGATGAACGTGGTTTGAAAATTGCCCTACAAGGCAAAAAATTAGTTATTCCGCCAGCTCTACAATTTGTAGCGGAAAGACTTATGGCTTCAAACCTACGTCCTGGAACTGCTGATAATGATATTAATGCTACTCGTAGCATGGGAATGTTGCCTGATGGTTATGTAATTAACCATTTCTTAACAGATACAGACGCATTCTTTATCAAAACAGACGCACCTAATGGCTTTAAACATTTTGTTCGTGCTCCTATCCGTACTTCTATGGAAGGTGATTTCGAAACTGGAAATGTTCGCTACAAGGCTCGTGAGCGTTATAGCTTTGGTGTTTCAGACCCCCGTTGCGTATTTGGTTCTCCTGGAGCTTAATTGCTTTAGTACAAAAATCAGCAACAATTAGAAAGGAGGCCTTGTGCCTCCTTTCTTTTTTGTGTAAAGTTTAATTTCCTGACAACTGCATGGTGCGGTTGACATTTGCCACGACAGGAGATTAACATGGCAGTACATTTTACGGGACCAATTTTGTTCGCAGGAAAAGATCAACCTCGCAAATGGTTCGAAAACCTACCTATAGATAAAAACCCAGATTATGTTGTTACATGGGACGATTTTACTGGTGTTGCTTTAGACAACACAAACGATTGGACAGTTGTAAAAGATAGTGGAGCGTCAGCAGCAATAGCAGCAGACGTTGAAAGTGGAGCTCTTTTACTTAGCAGTACCGCTACTACTGATAACGACGGTGCTTCCGTACAAGGCAATGAAATATTTGCAGTTGCTACAGGCTCAACTGGCAGAGACATTTGGTTTGAAACTAAATGTAAAGTTTCTGACGCTGACCAAATGGACTTTTGTATCGGTTTAACAGTGAATTTTGCGACAAATCCAGAAAATATGTTAGCAGCAGCCGACAGAATTGTTTTTGAATCTGACGATGGAGCAGCCACTTTACAGGTTATCACCGAAAAAGATGGTACAGAAACAGCAACATCTCTAAGTTCTACTTATGATCTTGCTGACGATACTTTTGTTACTTTAGGTTTTAAAGTTTCTGGTAAAAACAGAAGCAGTGCAATGGTTGAATTTTATGTAAACAGAGCATTAGTAGCTACGCATACTACTAATATTCCTGATGACGAAAACTTAACTGTTGGAGCTATGGAACTTTCTGGTGATACCAGTGGAACCAAAACCTCTTCTGTTGATTATTTATTTGCAGCTCAAGATAGATAGGGGTAGCAAATGACAACAGCTAAGAAAACTGTAACAAAGAAATCGGTTTCTAAAACTACTGCAAAAAGCTCAAAAAAGGAACTTCCTCCAGTAGGAAGTTCCGAGCATAAAGCAATGGTTCTAAGAGGCGAGATCAAAGAATAGGAAGGAGGGTGTATGTCGGGTTCAGATGTACAATCCACATTTATTGAGGCAGCAGCTTCCGATGATAATGGGATATCAACGGCAGCTACCCTGTCTGGTGCAGGTAATCTCACCATCAATGGTGCGTTAGCTGACGGAGGTTCTGTTACTTTTGACCAGCCTCGTAATATTATTATTACCTCTGCTGGTGACGATAGTGGTGATACTTTCACCGTTACTGGCACAGATGAAACTGGCACAGCTCAAACTGAAGTCATAACAGGAGCGGATACAGGAGTTGCGACAGGCTCTAAATATTTTGCTACTGTTTCACAAATTGCCGCATCTGGTGCAAGTGCAGGAAACGTAGAAGCAGGTTCTGGTACAGCTATTGCCGCTCCTATATTTAGGGGTAGCTTAAGACTTCGTAATTTTTATTTTGTTAATACAGGTTCAGCAGGAACTATCTCGCTTAACGAAGGTTCTGCAACAGGTTCTAACAGAATGAAATTCAACACAATAGCTGGTGCTAACACTAACGCTTATCCTGATATTGGAGGCGAAGGTTTAAGGTTTAGTGGGGGAGGTTATGTTGTATATACCCAAACTCATTTATCTTCTTTAACCGCATTTTACAACTAGGTGATTCATGAAAACCGAAGAAGTATTAAAACTTTTGGAAAAACATGAACACCAGTGTAATGTTCGATACGATAAGATTGAAAAATCCCTAGATAGGTTTGATACAAAACTTTGGGGTATATTTATTATAATAATTGTAGCTTCAGGGTTAGAGCAACTGTTGTGAGGTTCTATGGCAAAACATAATGCCTTATTTAGTAAGTAATATACCGTATTTTAAATGTTGGGTTAGGAAAGAATTTACACATAATCATGAACTTTATCAAGGAGAATACTTACACTGTTTAGTTGTAGCTGTGAACACAGTACCAGATAGATGTTTGAGTTTTCAAGTTGTGTTTACAGGGTGCGAGAGTGATATAGAAGAAACTGAAAATTTACATGGTGGAGCTATGTGGGCAAGATTACCAATTACTGCTTTAGTTGCAGATACTCCGTTAAAGGAGTGGCCTGAAAGAATGCCAGTACACCTTGCTCAACCTTGGGATTGCAGTTCGCACTATCATTCCGTAGTAAAATTTGATAGGGTAAGTTCTAGTCCGTGGTTATGTAAGATTGATGGTGAGTTTCATACTGGTCGGTATTTGTTCACTGTTGATTATACGGGTAACGAAATTGCAGATGATCCAGCCCAACACAAACAAAGTCATGTGTTGGAGTTGACAGATGCAGGTAAGTACACAGGGAATATTGTTGCATTACCAAACAATCGTGTAAGAGCAACAAGCCCTGCCCTCTGGGAGACAGGAACAGGTGCTCCCGATTTTAAACCGAGTCAGTGGATACATACAGCAGAATGTGACGATAGCTATATGGATCCTAACGTAACTTTTGATAACCTTTATTCGGAGGATTAAAATGAAAAGAAAGAAAATGATGGGCGGTGGAGCTGCCATGAAAAAGAAAAAAGGCTACGCTAAAGGTGGAGCGGTTATGAAAAAGAAAAAAGGTTACGCTAAAGGCGGAGCTGTTAGGAGAAAATAGATGGCAACCTCTGGTTCCAAAGATTTTCAGCCTGATGTTGCTGATTATATAGAAGAGGCTTTTGAACGGTGTGGTTTTGAGGTGCGTACAGGCTACGACTTGAAAACAGCCAAACGTTCTTTAAACTTGCTTTTTGCTGATTGGGCAAATCGTGGCTTAAATCGTTGGACAATTTCTCAGGACACACTTACGTTGGCAGACGGTATTGCTGATTATCCTCTTGGTACATTAACTATGACGGTAGGGGCTACTGCTTCATTTTCTGTGTCGGAAACTATTACAGGCGGAACAAGTAATGCAACTGCATTTATCACAAGTAAACCCTCTGGCACAAGTTTAGCTATTACTACACCATCAGGCACGTTTAGTTCTGGTGAAACTATAACAGGTAGTACAAGCGGAGCAACCACGACTGTGAGTAGTGCTGTATCGTTTGAAAACATACAATCAAGTATAGATGTACTTTCGGCAGTAATTCGTACCAATGGTGGAACTTCTACACAGTCAGATATGAGTATTACACGGGTAAGTCGTGATCAATACATTAACATACCAAACAAACGCACAGAAGCTAGACCTACGCAATTTTATGTGGATAGAATTATAACACCTGTAATAAAGCTCTGGCCTACTCCAAACAATAACACTTACACACTTGTTTTTGATAGACTTGTAAGAATGGATGACGCAGATACTTTTACCAATAACCCTGAAGTACCATTTAGGTTTTATCCTTGTTTAACAGCAGGATTGGCATATTATATTTCAATGAAAAGAGCTCCAGACCGTATACAAGTTTTAAAGGCAGTTTATGAAGAAGAATTTGAAAGAGCAGCCGCAGAAGATAGAGATAGAGCAAGTTTGAGTTTAACCCCTAGCAGAGATTATTATTCGTTTATATCATGACAAAATATTCATCAGGAAAACACGCAAAATTTATATCTGACCGTAGTGGTATGCAGTTTCCGTACTCTGAGAGAGTTACGGAATGGGACGGAACAGTTGTTCATATATCTGAGTACGAAAAAAAGCAGCCGCAATTAGATCCGCCCCCACCTCCTTTTGAACCACAATCTTTGTACCAACCAAGACCTGATAGAGAAGAACCTTTACAAGTTCCTGTTGGTCAAGATTCTTTCCCTTTGTTTGAAAATTCATCAACTCAATGTGTTACACAAATTGGGATTGTAGGAGTAACTATATCATGAGTTTTACATTCACAACTTTAAAAACTGCGATACAAGATTATACAGATAATAGCGAAACTACTTTTACAAATAATCTTTCAACATTTATAGTATCAGCAGAAGAGCGTATTTTAAAAAACGTACAGTTATCTTTGTTTCGCAAAAACTCATCTGGTTCAACAACAAATGCAAACAAATATCTTGCGTTACCTTCTGATTTCTTAACTCCTTTTTCTCTTAGTGTAATAAGTTCTTCAGAACACGTTTTTTTAGATTTAAAAGATGTTAATTTTGTGCAGTCATTTAACCCAAATCCTGCAACCACAGGTGTACCCCGTTATTACGCAATTTTTGATAATGACAATTTAATTTTAGGACCAACTCCAGATGGGGCGTATACAGCAGAGCTTCATTATTTTTATAGACCGACAAGCATAACAACAAGTGGTGATGGTAGTTCTTGGCTTGGTACAAATGCCCCGAACACTTTGCTTTATGGTAGTTTAGTAGAAGCCTATACTTTTATGAAAGGTGAAGCTGATATCCAACAGTTATATGGACAAAGGTTTGAAGAAGCAATACTAGCTCTTAAAAACTTTGGAGAAGCTAAAGAAGTAACAGATCAATATAGATCTGGTATGATTGTGAGGCAGAAACAATGATGGAAAGTATACCTGCAAATGGTTCAACTGATTTTAGTGTTAATGTGCATACAACACAAAATAGGGGTATGACGCCAGAAGAAATAGCTAAAATATGTGCCGATAAGATTGTTTCAGTTTCTCAAGATTCTCACCCTGTTATACGAGATCAAGCTATAGAATTTAAAGAAAACATAACACGTTTGCTTTCATTTTATATGAAACAGGCTATAAAAAGTGATAGGACAACAATATATAATGAGCTGGTTAAAAGTGGTCATTCTGAACTAGCTGAATTTATAAGGAGATTATAAATGGCTTTTAGCGGAAACTTTATGTGTACAACTTTTAAAAAAGAACTTCTATACGGAGTTCATGATTTTAAAGGTGACACTATGAAAATAGCATTATATACAAATAGTGCTTCTTTCAATGCGGCTACAACAGCGTATACAGCTACAAATGAAGCAAGTGGAACAAACTACAGTTCTGGTGGTAACACTTTAACAAAAGTAGATCCTACTGTTTCGGGAACTACAGCTTTAACCGATTTTAGTGACTCAACTTGGAGTTCTTCTACTATTACTGCTCGTGGAGCTTTAATATATAACAGTACACCAAATACAACTTCACTTTCAGTCAGTAATCCTTCTATTATTATTTTAGATTTTGGTAGTGACAAAAGTTCTAGCAGTGGCGATTTTACGATTGTGTTCCCTACGGCAGATGCTAGTAACGCAATTATAAGGATTGCATAATGGCAGATGTAGTAGCCGCATTTGGAGGTTGGAGCAGAAGTACATGGGGTGGTGGAAGTTGGAATAATGATAATTTCACAACTGAATCCACAGGTAATGTTGGTTCAGTCACTATTTCTCTTGCTCCAGATGTTTCAGTTACAGGGATAGCTGCTACAGGAAATGTAGGTTCAGTTACAATAGATACAGTATCAAGTATTTCGGTTACAGGATTAGCAGCAACAGGAGCAGTTGGTTCTGTAAGCACAAATGCTTGGGCAGAGGTTGTTCCAGATCAAACTCCGAGTTATAGTGCAATAACGCCTAGTCAATCCCCAAGTTGGTCTGGAGTTTCACCTAGCCAAACACCTTCTTGGGAAGACATAGCAGCATAAGGATAAGCAGATGACAAGTACATACACAACTTTTAACGGTATAGAGAAACCAGCCACAGGAGACAAGTCAGGTACTTGGGGTACTATGGTTAATACTAATATGGATCTTATAGACCAAGCTCTTGATGGGTTTATATCTATAACGGCAGCAGCT
>Ga0080013_1002754_pt1 | contig 19892 bp, 36 predicted proteins | sample ETNvirenome_6_85_FD_69236 | JGI IMG/M metagenome (GOLD analysis project Ga0080013, IMG submission 69236) | Marine viral communities from the Pacific Ocean - ETNP_6_85 (SPADES assembly) (version 2) | ecosystem: Environmental > Aquatic > Marine > Oceanic | place: Pacific Ocean | collected 2013-06-19 | reverse complement strand
GAAAATTTCTTTATGACAAATGAACGTGAATGTAAGCTATTAATGAATGAAGAGTTTCAAAATAAAATAGTAGATTGTCACTTTAAAAGCATATTACAAATTGAAGAAAATGGATATTAAACAACAAATAGAAGAACTTAAAAATAAATTAACTGGTGATATGTTAAAAGACTTGGAAACAAGAGATAAAATACATACACTTGAAATGAAATTAAATAACGTTAAGCCTACTGATAGCCATTTTGATTGCATCGGTTGTGGCTCATAAACTTTAAAGAATGAAAAATAGATTATTTGAAAACTGGGTAACCACTTGTTTAGGTATTGTAATACTTATCTTTTGCGGCTTAGTTATTTACACCGAAAAGCAAACAGCCTCAGATATGTCAGGCTGGCTAACTGTTGGATTAATGTTTTTAAGGTCAAAAGACTCATTAATTGCATTACCTAAAGCTTAAAATATTAATTATTTTTGCTGTTGTTTCTTGCACGCCTCAAAAAAGGTTGAATAGGATTATTAAAAACAATCCTTATTTAACAGAAACAAGTATAGATACTATTATAATACGCGATACTATTGTAATAGATAACTATGATACAACAGTTTTAAGCAACATAATAAGGCATGATAGTACAATAGTTCTAAACAATGAAAAGATTTATCTTAAATACTTCTACGATACAGTCAAAGAAACAATCATACATGAGGTTGAATGTTTTGGCGATACGATTATTAAAACGAAAATTATACCGTATGAGGTCGAAAAGGTCGTTTATAAAGAGCTAACTTGGTGGCAACAGTACAAACATATCATTATAATATTTGCGTTGCTTATAATCGTTTTAATTGTTTTAAAAAAAATAGGTAGAATATTACTTTGAACGATAAAGCCAACGAAAATAGAAACTACAATAAAAGGTTAAAAGCTGGTGGCAATCCAAAATACCGCCTATCTGAAGATGAGGCAGATGTAGTATTTAAATACAGACGTATAAAAGAAGAGGCAGAGCGCGAAGGTGTAGATCCTAAAAACATTCATAGTGGATGGATTAAAAATAAACACGCCTCACTTTATTTTAAAAACAATACTTTTAAATCTGAATTTGAAAAGCTAAGTAAACAGCTATTAAAAGAAGCTAAAGAATTTATTCCTGAATATGTTAAAATAGAACGTCAAAGATATTCAGATAGCCATTTAATGTTTATTGCGCCAAGTGATTTACATATAGGAAAATTATGCAGAAGCTTTGTAAGTGGTCAAGAGTACAACAGTCAAGAAGCTGTAATGCGCTGTTTAGAAGGTGTTCGCGGTTGTATTCAAAAAGCAAGCGGATTTAATGTAGATAAGATAGTTTTTTTGTTAAGTGGTGATTTATTACATATTGATAATTTTGCTGGCACTACTACAAAAGGAACTAAGCAAGATACCGATGGTTTATTAAGCGATCATTTTATAATTGCAAAGCGTTTAATGATTGAAGTAATTGAAACTTTAGTGCAGTTAGCAGATGTTCATGTAATATACACGCCTGGAAATCACGATAACGTAATAGGCTTTTTAGTGGCTCAGATTCTGCAAGTTCATTTTAAAAACAATAAAAATACAAGCTGGGATATAAGCCTACAAATGCGAAAGTATTATCAGTATCATCAAAATCTAATAGCCTCAACTCATGGCGATGGTATTAAAACAGATATACTTCCGATGCTTATGGCTGATGAATGCAAACAATGGTCTGATACAAAATATAGGTATATGTTTACTCAGCACATACACCACAAAATATCAAAAGACTATCCAGGAGTCAGCTTAGAAAGTTTGAGGAGTCCATCTGAGGCGGATGCATGGCATCACAAAGCTGGTTATCAAAGCAGTAACAACAAGGCAATAGAAGGCTTTTTATTTCACAAAAGCTATGGTCAAATAGCAAGAATTACACATTTATTCTAAATTATTTTACAGAAGTAAAGTAACTTTTTTTTATTTTTTTTTACACTTTTTGTAATTTGTATTATAATTATATTTATATTTACATAAACAAAACAATTAAAAACAGACAAAATGAACTATTCAAAATTTATATTAGAAGTATTAAAGTCAGAGACAGTTAAACCAACTAAAGACGAAATGCAATTTGCTTACATTGTTTATTGCGGATTCAAGGTTACTCCTTTAGAAGCTATAAATATATCACTAGAAAACTAAAAAACAAACTTAACAAGGGTGTTTAATAGCACCCTTTTTAAATTACAACTATGAAAAAAGAAATAATCAATACAGCATTACTAATAACAGCCTTTTATATAGGCTATAAACTAATCACATATATATTAATTAATATTTAAATAATGGTAAGGACATTTTACATACAAAAAGACAAAGAACAAATTATGTTAGAATTTAAAGAACATAATGAGAGATTAAAGTTAAATTATTCAGCTACAATAGTTGAAATGATGGAGAAATTTAACAAGCAACAAAGACAAAAACAAAACAAAAACAAATAAAATGGAATCAACAATTAAGCAAAGCAAAATAGTATTTACGTTATCGGACATAGATGCATATAATTCAGCATTTCAAACAGATGTAAAAGTATATAAAAATTCACCTGATTGTAAAACGATCATTGAATTTGAATTAGATGGCGTTCATCACCATTTACTTAGAGATGAACTAGAAAAGCTATTAAAAGTATTAAAAACTATAAAACAAAGCATATGAATGAAGAGGCATATAACTACAATAGACACCAAAAAGAAATTATAGATAGTTGGCAAAAGCACGACTATATTAACAAGCTAAATGATAATTTAAGATTTGTATTAATTAAAATTAATTGGACTAAATCAAATTATAGAGCTTTAAAAAAATATGAGTTTGCAAATACTGTAACCTATAAAAAAAGCTTTTACAAATACATTGATGAAATAGATAACATTATACGAAAATTAAAATTAGTTAATGCTATAAAAGAAATTAAACGAGCTGAATTAATTAAAAACAAAACTTTAAATTTTATAAAAATAATTAAACGATGAACAAGCTAAAGACAGTAAATATTAAAGGAAAAGAATATGTAACAGTTAATGAAAGGTTAAAATACTTTCGCGAAAAGTTTACAGGATATTCATTAACAAGCGAAATAACACATATTAACCAGAATGGTGTTATAATAAGAGCAACAATTAAAAACGATCAAGGCGTTGATGTTGCTAGTGGATATGCTCACGAAAAACAAGGCAGTTCATTTATTAATAAGACTTCATTTATTGAGAATTGTGAAACAAGTGCTTGGGGCAGATGCTTAGGTAATTTTGGAATTGGTGTAGATGAATCTGTAGCAAGTGCTGATGAGGTTGCTAATGCAATTAATAACCAATGATAATAATTTATATATTAACTATGATAGGTATGTTAGCAATATACTTATCAATTAAAACAAACAAATGAAAAAAACAGACATTAAAGTAGGGACAGAATTTATATACTTAGGTTATTTATATAAAATAGCTTCACTAAGCTCAACAAATGAAATTTTAAAAGATAATAAAAAGTATGTTTTATATAATTATTTAGGATATTACGGGGCAATAACAAATATAACTAATAAAGGATTTCAATATTATGCCGTTATCATGGGCGATTTATTCCAAAAAGAAATATTATTTAAAGATTGTCAAATAAATAAAAAACAAACAAAATGAAAAAAGATAGATTAAGCTATTCAGCATTAAGTCAATTTAGTAAAAGCCCAAACCATTTATTAAGCTATTGGCAACAAGACTTTGAACCGACCTCTGCCATGTTATACGGTTCATTAGTACATAAAATGATCTTGCAACCAGAATCATTTAGTGACGATTATGTAGTATTTGAAGGAACAAGGCGCGGAAATGTTTGGAACGAATTTAAGGCACTTAATGACAGCAAGACAATAGTAACAGTCAAAGAATATAATCATGCGCTTAAAACGTTTAATAGAGCTAAAGAGAATAAGGTTTTTCGTGAATTATTAATGCAAACAACTCAAGCTGAAAAGCATATTGAATGGAAATACAACGGTATTAAATATCATGGCTTTTGTGATATGGTTGGTGATAACTTTATAGCTGATATTAAAACCTGTCAAGATGCTGGTGATAAATTTGCGAGAGATTTAAGATATAACGATTACAGCCTACAGGCTACAATGTATTTAACAGGACTACCTAAAGAAAATTATTATATTATTGCAGTAGAAAAGTCTGAGCCATATAACGTGCAAGTTTATAAAATAGGAGATCAACTTTTAAGTAATGCTAATAAAAGGTATTATAATTTAAATGAACAATACAAAGATTGGAATGGCGAAAAACAAAGCTATTCAAGTGGTATTGTCACAATAGGTGCAAATGAATTTGTAAACTTTTAATAACTAAAAATATATATTATGCCATACAAAAATATAGAAGATAGGAGAGCAGCTCAAAGGAGACATTATAGAGAGAATAAAGAATATTATATAAAAAAAGCTGCTAAATGGAAAAAAGAAAATCCTGAAGCTGATAAAGAACATTCAAAAACTGCTAATATGAATGAGCTAATAGTAATGAATAAAGCAGACCTACTTAATAGTATTGAGCAGATCGTAAACGCTAAAACAGAACACTTAGAAACTTTAATTAATTCTCAGCTCAACGGTAAAAATGAGGTTGTCGAATATTTGACCAGAAAAGAAACTGCTAAAATGCTAAAGGTCTCATTAGTGACATTATACGACTGGTATAAAAAAGAACTGCTAATACCTCATTACATAGGTAAGAAAGTTCTATATAAATATCAGGACATAATTAATTTTGTTGAAAATATATAATTATGAAAAAAAATAAATAATAACTAAAAATAAATAAAAATGAAGGTAACAGGAAAAATTACAAAAGTATTAGAAACAAAAGAAGGCGTTTCTAAAGCTGGAACAGAATGGAAAAAGACAGAATTTTTACTCACAACAAACGAAGAGTATAATAACCTATACTGTTTTGAAATATTTGGACTTGATAAAGTTGATGCTTTTTTAAAATTTCAAAAAGTAAACGATATAGTTGAAGTTGACTTTAACGTTAAATGCAGAGAATGGCAAGGAAAGTATTTTACATCACTTGAAGCCTGGAAAGTGTTTTCACAAAAAGAAGAAACAAAGCAAGAGCCAGAACCAGTAAAGCAAGAAGAACCTGAAAGTGATCTACCATTTTGAATAGATTATTTTAAAAAAAGAGGATGGTATGAAGTCAAATAATGAACTATCAGAGTTAATACAAGAATTATTAATATTAGGTTACACGCTGCCAGAACTTGCTGAAAACTGGGGCGTTCACTTCACAACACTTGTAAACAAATATAAGGTAGTTAAAAAATATATTAATTATTTTGAAGTAGTAAGTAAAGAAGAACCTTATTATGAGAATGAATGGATGTATGGCTTTATACCATCATACTCTTTTGATGAACTAAGCAAAAAAGAAAAAGAATTTTATTATAAAAACTTAATACAAAACAATTAATATGAAACATTTACAAAAACTAATTAAAGAAAAATTAAATAATTTAAATTTTGACGAAAAAGTCAAATATATAAATGATGTGAAATTATTTTTACATCAAAATAGCCCATTTAAAAATGAACCTGTGGATTATGTTTCTTGGGTTAAATGTGATGACATTGTTTCTAATGATTATAATCCAAATAAAGTTGCACCTCCAGAAATGGAACTTTTAGAAGTGTCAATAATGAATGATGGATATACACAACCAATTGTAACTTGGGGTAATCATGAAAAAAATAAAATAGAAGTTATTGATGGTTTCCACAGAAATAGAGTTGGCAAAGAATCAAAAATTATTAATAAAAGAATAAATGGTTATTTACCTATAGTTAATATAAGAAAAGAACAATCAAGTAAAAATGATAGAATAGCATCAACAATTAGACATAATAGAGCAAGGGGAAAACATCAAGTTAATGCCATGAGTGAGATAGTTATAGAATTAAAAAACAGGAATTGGACAAATAAAAGGATATCTAAACAATTAGGTATGGATGAAGAAGAAGTTTTAAGATTGTGTCAAGTTAGTGGATTAGAACACTTATTTAATGATGAAGATTTTTCTAAAGCTTGGGAATCTTCAGATTATATAAATAATAAATATGAAATATTAACTGACAATGTTGATGATGTAATTGATTTATATAAAATACCACTTGAAGATGACAAAGAAAGAATTTTTCACACTTATGATAAATGGGAATGTCATAAAGCTGGCTTTTACAAAAGTACACTAAATGAATTATCACATGATGAATGTGAAAATAAATTCATAGAAATAATGACTAATGAAAAATTATTCAATGAATCATTAGATAAAGTTATTAATGAATGGAAATATAGTTGCGAACATTATCTTACAAATAAAGCAATGAATCGAATTGCTTGGTTAGGTCAAGCTGCTGTTTGTATAGCTTCAGGTGTTCCTTCAAGATATTCTTCTGCTTGGAGTAAATTAAGTATTGAAGAACAAAACAAAGCTAATTTAATAGCAAACAAATATTTAAATATTTGGTTAGAAAAAAATAAAATGGAAAAATTAAACTTAAAAGATGGGTTAAATATTAACAGACAAATAGAATTATATTAATTATGGCAACAAAAGTATATTTAGAAAAAAATGTTTTACAAGCATCTAAAGAAAGAATTAAATTAATTTTTAACGATTTTGAAAAATTTTATATAAGTTTTTCTGGTGGTAAAGATTCTACCGTTATGACACATTTAGTTTTAGAAGAAGCTAAAAAAAGAAATAAAAAAGTTGGTTTATTAATTATTGATTTAGAAGCGCAATATAAAAACACAATAGAACACATTAATGAAATAATTGAAAACTATAAAGATCATATAGATTTGCATTGGTTTTGTGGTGAATTATTATTAAGAAATGCAGTTAGTGATTTTCAGCCTAAATGGGTGTGTTGGGATGAAAAAAATAAAGATATTTGGGTAAGACAAAAACCAGACAAGGCAAGTAATTTAGAACAATATGATTTTTATGTTCCTAAAATGGAGTTTGAAGAATTTATGGTTTTGTTTGGGAAGTGGTATGCACAAGATAAATTAACTGCTGGATTTATTGGGATTCGTTCTGATGAAAGTTTACATAGATATAGAGCAATAACTTCTACTAAAAAAAATCTTACATATAATAATTATAAATGGACTACAAAATTAAATAAAAATCTTTTTAATGTTTATCCAATATATGATTGGAGAACTGAAGATATATGGATATTTCATTCAAAATATAAAAATTTATGTCATAATAAAATTTATGATTTAATGACAATGGCTGGTGTAAAATTAAGTAATCAAAGATTATGTCAACCTTATGGTGATGACCAAAAAAGAGGATTATGGTTATATCATATATTAGAAAATGAAACTTGGTATAAATTATTAAATAGAGTTAGTGGTGTTAATAGTGGTTCTTTATATATTAATGAAAAAGGTAATATAAATGGTTATAATAATGTTACAAAACCAAATAATCATACATGGGAAAGTTATTGTAATTATTTATTAAAATCATTACCATATAAAATGCAAAATCATTATAAAGAAAAGTTTAAAAAATTTATTGTAGGTTGGAAAAAAAGGGGTTATAATAAAATACCAGATGAAGCACCACATGATTTAGAAGTGAAATGTTGGGCTCCTTCATGGAAAAGAATGGTTAGATGTATTTTGAGAAATGATTATTATTGTAAAGGTTTAGGACAAACACAACCTAAATCAGAAGCTTACGAAAAATACAAGTCGATTAAATACAAAAGAAAATTAGAATCTGAAATATAGCTGAAAACAAAACAATTAATGGAAGTATCAAATAATAGAAGAAAATACTCTAAAGAACTTGGTGACAAAGCTGAAATTAAATTTATTGAATTAATGAAGGGTTATTTAAAAAAAAATAATTATCCTATAAACATTAAAAAAAGTAATGATTATCAAGATAGAAGATTACATATTGACTATTATATAAACAATAAAGGCTTTGATATTAAAGCAAAAAGACATTTAGAAACTATTTGGCTTGAAAAAAAGAATGTAAATGGTTATGATGGTTGGTTGTTAGGCGAAGCTCATTATATTGTATTTGACATTTTAGAATTAAATTCATTTTGTATTTTTAAAAGACAAGACTTATATAATCATATTAAAGATATTAATGAATATACTACTAATAAATATGAACATAATAAGATTTATACGAGATCAAAGTGGGGTAAAAAAGATGAATTAATTAAAGTTACATACAATGAAATTAAACATTTAGAAGTGTTTAAAATATCTTATAATAAACAAACAAAACTATTTTAATATGATAGAACTACCATACTTTAAATTTTATCCGTCACAATGGGTTACAGGTGATATTAATTATCTAAGCTATGAACTACAAGGCGCATTTATACAAGCCTGTTGTCATTATTGGAGTAAAGACTGCGAAATGACATATAATAAATTAATAATGCGAATTGACAAAGAACTAATAGATCAATTAATTGAGCTTAAATTAATAACAAACAACAAAAAAATAAACATTAAATTTATGGATGAACAGCACAAAGAACGAAAAACAGCGCACAATTTAAGAGTTGAAAATGGGCGTAAAGGTGGTAATGCTACAGCAAAGCTAAAGCAAAGCTCAAGTAATACTACAGCATTAAGAAAAGAAAAGATAAAAAAAGAAAAGAAATACAGCGATCCAGCATTAAACAACGAGCAAGGTATTAACGAATTTTTAAAGCAAAGAAATGATAATAGAGCCGTTAAGTGATTTACAGTATTTAAAAGACTTTCATGCTGGTAAAATCAAGCAAGGTTTAAAGATAGATTGTATTTTAGATGATTATATACGTTTTAAAAAGGCTCAGTTTGTAATGATGAACGGGCTTGATAATGTAGGTAAAACAAGATTTATATTATGGTATTTTTTAGCTTTAAGTGTTAAGCATAATCTAAAATGGTGTATATGGTCAGGCGAAAATCAAAGCGGACAATTAAAGCGAGATTTAATACAAATGTATTTAGGACAAAGTTTTAAAGATTTAGATGAAAATTTATTAGGAATGTATTTAAGTAAAATTGAAAACTGGTTTACTTTTATAGATAACACTAAATTATACAGCCATAACGATATATTAAATTTGTTTGCTAAGGTTAATTGTCATGGTTGTTTAATTGATCCTTATACAGGCTTAAACCACGACAGAGTAAAGATAAGCCAGTACGATAGGAATTATAATTTCTGTAACGATATAAGAGAGTTTACAAACAGAACTAAAAAAACAGTTTATGTTAATACACATCCACAAACAGAAGCAGCGCGAAGAGTATATCCAGACAATCATACTTTAAAAGGATATATACAAGCACCTAAAAAAAGTGATACCGAAGGCGGTCAAAGTTTTGCTAATCGCTGTGATGACTACATGACGGTCCACAGAATGACTAATCATCCTGACTTATGGATGATGACCGAGCTAACAATAAGTAAAATTAAAGACGTTGAAACAGGCGGTAAATGTACTTTTGATGCTTTACGTTTTGATTATAACAATGGCTTAGGTTTTACAATAGGTGGTGTTAATCCACTTAAAAAACCAATAGATGAATTTGACACAACAGCAAAAGAAATATTTAAATGAATGAATTAGAAACAATACTAAGAAAAAATCAACTACATATTTTAATAATAGAAGCTGAACAAAAAGCAAAAACAAAAAAACAGTTTAAGGCGTTGCATATATTAAATGATAGTTTACTACTACTTAACCAACAACATGAGCTTATAGAGGCTTTAAATAAACATATAGGCACTTTAAAACATGATAACAGTAAGTTAATGTTAGATAATGCTATATTAAAAAAAGAAAACAATACTTTAAATAAACAAATAAAAGATTATTATGATTGAAATATTAATATATTTAATAATACTTTGTTTAGGTTGCTTTATGTTTGGTGTATTTGCTGGAATGAAAATAAATGAATGAACAACTTGAAATAGCATTACAACAATTAGCAAAAGTTAAAAGCGGTAAATTGCCAACTAATGAAGGTAGGAAATTAATTGGTAAAATAAATTATTTAAAAACAGCATTACGAATTAAATACTAATAAAATGAAGGCAACTTGGATTAATAAAGACGGCAACAAGGTAACAGTAGAAGCACCTGATAATGATGTTGAAAAACTTAAAAAGAAAGTAGAATATTATAATCGTAGAAATAATAAAGTTAAATATGAATGCAAAACAAAAAGGAAATAGATTTGAACGGCAAGTAGCTAAGCAGATCAATAAGAAATTTGAAAATGCTAACTGTAGAAGAACACCATTAAGCGGTGGCATGGATTTTAAAGGTGACATCTGTTCAATTAACGATAACAGTATAGTAAGTGAATTTAGTTGGGAATGTAAGAACCAAGAAAAGCTAAACATTTGGAAGGCACTTGAGCAGTCAAGAAATGATGCACCACAGCGGACAATGCCAGTAGTGGTGTTTACTAAAAACTTTGAAACTGAATATATAGCATTAGAATTTGAGGATTTTTTAAACATTATTAAAGAACTGGAGGACCTAAGAAATGAATGAAGTATTAAATCAAATAGCAACCATTATAGAACAGTATAACAATACAGATATAATGAACGGAAAAAAACTAAATAAGCAACTTAAAGAACTAACAGCACGTTTATATTATATAGAAACATTAAGAACAAAAGCGCACCAAGATTATGAAACTGTAATTCACAACAAAGTAGCTGAAGGCTTTAGTGTAGCAAGAGCAACCAATGAAGCAAATGTTGAGGTTCCTGAAATGTATAGGCTTAGAAGATTGCTTGAAAGTGGCTACAGAGTATGTGATGCAATGAGAACCAACATAAGCTTCTTGAAAAGTGAAATACATAATGTAGAAAAAAATTATTAAATTTGTATATGTCGCCAGTAAAGATCAATAAACTTAAAAACTATATTGAAAATATTGGCAAACATTACAACGTACCTTTTTTAGATGATTATGTACAAGAAGTATTTTTAGCAGTATTTGAAAAAGGAAACGATTTTATAATAGAACTTGAATCAAACGATAAATTAAAAGCATATACATACAAAGTAGCATTATATCAATTATTAAGCGTGAACAGTCCTTATTACATAACATATATATTACCTAATTCGTTTAAAGATTTATCAGGCTTAGAAACCTATAAAAATGAATGCTTTAAAGAAGAAAAGCTCATGGAATTAGTAAACAGCTTAGAAGGTGTTGATAAGATATTGTTACAGCAACTAATAGAATGTAGAGGTGTTAGAACTATTTTTGCTAAAAAAAGTAAAATACATTATACATCCTTATTAAAGATGATAGACAGGCTAAATGAAAAAATTAAAAATAATTGGCAGATAAATGAATTTTATGGATGATATTATTACTATATTTGTAATCATTAGTTTATCCACTACATGGGTGGACTATGCACAACCGATGATTAATCGGCTTAATTTCAAGCCTTTTAATTGTTCTTTTTGCTTATCTTTTTGGATAAGTCTTTTTTCATATTTTGTTTTGTTTTCAGGCGTGGCTGTATTAGCTGCGCCTTTATTATTAAGAATCATAGAAAGACGTTTATTATGAATGTAAAAGAAGTTATAGAACATTATAAAGAATCTCAGACAATGCCGTCTAAATGTCATTTAAACTGGTTAAAAGAAAACTTTAATCCTATTTTAAAGTCTTTAAACAGTAGGTTAAATATATCATGGGGCTGCTCTAATTGTGTAAGAAATTATATGCATATGCTTTGCAGTTGGTATGATACCGAACTAGAAAAAGAAGCAGCAGTAATTAAAAAAGTAGTAAAAAAGAAAAAGAAAACTAATAAAAAAAATGTCAAACAAACTAAAAAATAAGATCACTTATGGCTATTACATTGATGAAGATGGACTCTACTTTAAAAGCGAAAAAGATGGTGAAGCTTTAGAGTGTTTTGATATTAATGGCGTTGCGAGTGTTTCTTTACAATTTGGTGAGATAGATATTTTACATTTATGTTATATAACAGATGAAGATGATGATATATTGGATGGATAATTTTGATACAGAATTAATGAAGCGCAGATTAACATATAAAGGAAATAGAGTTTATATTAAACACTTAACTAATAAATATGCTTTAGTAAGCTATTCTAATCAAGCTAAGAAGTTTAAGGTAGATATTAAAGATTTAGCAGATTTGAAATAATGCTTACAAAAAAAGAGATAAAGCACTACAAAACAATACATGGCTGTAAAGAGTTTAGCCTTTATCTTAGATATATGGAAGTTTATAAACGTTGGAAGTGTTTACCTACTTCTTTTATTTTACAAGTTCTTAAAAACAGTGAAGATAGCCCAATTAATAAAGATACTAAAAAAGGAATTAATAGACAGAACAAAAGGAAAATACAAAAGCAGCTGGCTAATAGCACAATTAGAAATAATAGAGTTAAGTAATAGAGAATATCCACAATGGGTTAAAGACTTAATTAAACAACATGAAAACAATAAGTAGCTATCAAAGGTTAAAACATAAAAAACTAAATGCTGAAAAGGAACTTGAGCATATTAAAGATGACTTAGAAGCTATTATATTAAGACCATACAGCAGCAGAGCTAAAAACGTAAGACAGGAAATTAAACTAAAACATGAGTAAAAAACTAACACCTAAGCAAAGAAAGTTTGCTGAAGAATACGTTAATACAGGCAACGGTTCTGAGGCTTATAGACGTGCTTATGATGTTAGACCTAATACAACAGTTGAAAGTATTGCAGTAAGGGCTAATGAGCTTCTTAACAATAGTAATATTTTAGTAATAATAGATGAATTACAAAAGAAACAAGCTAAGCAATTTGAAATAACAAGGTCAGACGTTGCTAAAGGTTACTTAGAAATCATACAAGCATGGCGGTCTTTAATGCAGTTAGCAAGTAAAGAAGAACTAACTAAGGATGAAAAACAAAAGTTTTATTTGCTTAAAGAAATGGTTAAAGGCTCAGATTATCGCGGTGCTTATGATAGCTTGGCTAAGATGTTTGGATTAAACGAACCAGATAAAGCGCAAATAGATCAAACCATTAGAGAAATACAGGTAGTTATTAATCGTGGAAGTAACAACAATATTTGAACGTAATTACGATAGTACAGCTAAAATAGTTGTTAATCGTGGTGGTACTCGTAGCAGTAAAACATATAGCATAAATCAAATATGCGCTTTATGGCTTATAACTGGTAAGTATGGTGAGAATGAATATCTAAGCGAAGGAACGTGGACCAGCGTAAGAAAATACAGAACTAATTTAGATGGTACTATAATACGCGACTTTGAAGAAATATTAAAGTCTAATAATTGGTATGATATAGTACAACATAATAAAACTAAAAAAACTTATAAGTTTAGAAACCGATTAGTTGAGTTTATAGGCGCAGATGACCAGCAGAAGCTTAGAGGTGCAAAGCGTAATATATTGTACTGTAATGAAGCTAATGAGCTTGAATATAAGCAAGAATTTTTTCAGTTGTTAATGCGTACAGAAAACAAGATATTTGTTGACTTCAATCCTGATGACGAGCAAGTATGGATTAACCAAGAACTTGAAATAAAGCGATCTAAAGAGGTTGGTGATGTTGATGTAATAGTAAGTAACTATAAAGATAATATATACCTACCTGAGAGCTTAGTTAAAGAAATAGAATACCTACAGCAAACAGATAAAGAGTTTTGGAAGATATACGGACTTGGTGAGTATGGCAATATTTCAGGCGTGGTGTTTGAGAATGTTCATTATGTTAATACAATGCCAGATTGTAAATTAGTGGCTGTAGGCTTAGATTTTGGTTACTCATTAGATCCAAGTGCTGCATTAATGGTTTATAGAAAAGACAATGAATTATATTTAAAAGAAATACTATACGAAAAAGGATTAACTAACCAAGATTTAGCAGAACGTCTTAAACCAATTATAGGTAGAACTGAAGTGATATGTGATAGTGCAGAACCTAAAAGCATTGAGGAATTATATAGATTAGGTTTAAACAGCAAACCAGCAGTCAAAGGTAAGGATAGTATATTAAACGGAATAGATATATTAAAGCGTTTTAAAATCAATGTGGTAAATAGTAGCAATTTAAAAAAAGAGTTTAGGTCTTATAAATGGGCTGTAGATAAATACGGAAATAGCTTACAAAAGCCAGTAGATAAATTTAATCACTTATTGGATGCTTTGCGCTATGTAGCTTTAATTCACTTAAAACAACATAATCGCGGTTGGTATTCAATACGTTAAATTAATTCTATCTGTAAAACATAGCATTACTATAGCATTACTACAGCATTACTATAGCATTGCTGTAGTAACACTTTAGCATTAAGATAAGATAAGAAAAGATACATACAAGTATCTTTATCAATACAATACTTAAAACAACAAAAAAAAACGTTAAATTAAAATAAAGCGTTTTAAAGCATTATTTTTTACTTAGGTATATAAGTATATAACTTTGTTATTATAATTGCTTAGAAGTTATTAAAATAGTGTTTAAACGTGTTTTAGTGTTTATGTTTAAGCTTAATAAATACTTTAAATAAAAAATTGTCAAAGAGTTTGACATATAAAAAAAAGAAGTGAACCTTCAAATTGAAAATTCACCTCCTTAAATAACTATAAGTTTGTAGACCAATAGTTATATCAAAGGTAATAAAAAAGTTTATACAAACGTGTAATTATTGAAAAAATTTATATATACTAAGTATGGCAAAGAAAATAGAATTAACAATACCAACAAGCTGGGATGATATTACAATAGGTAATTACATTGAATTAAGACCTGTACTATCTACTAAAATGAATGATGTAAGCAGAGTTATTAATATACTTTGTGTGTTAACTGGTAAAAAACGTGAAGAAATTAAAGAATTAAATATTAAGCAATATAAAGAGCTTATAAAAAAAATGTCATTCTTAAATACTGAATTACCTAAAGAACTTGAAAAAAGAAGATTTATAATTGGTGGTAAATGGTATGAATTTAAATATGAAGCTGATAAATTACTGTTTGGCGAATATATAAACGTAATGGAAATACTACAAAAGTCTAATAATAATGAAGATGTGATCTTTGATAATTTACATAAAATACTTACTATTATTTGCAGACCTGTATATAAAACAATGTTTGGCTTTAAGGATGCTGAAGTAGATAGTGAAGTGATTCGTGAAACTGCTGAAAACTTTTATAAGAATATGCCAATAACAATAGCTTATCCAATAGGTGTTTTTTTTTACAATCACTTACCGAATTTAACTCAAGATATAAAAACTTCTTTGATACAGACAGCGAAAAAGAAAATACAAGAAGCAAAGGAAATAGTTTCGCAGAAAACTGGGGATGGTTCTCTTTAGTTGACAGCTTAACAAATAGCAGAGTTGATAAGTTTAGTGAGGTTCATGGATGGGGTGTTGTATATGCTTTAAATATGTGTTGCTACTTTAAGGATAAACAAAAAATGGAGGCTCAAGCTCATAGCGAACAGATGCAAAAATTAAAAAGAAGATAATGCCAAATAATGAAATGTATAATAGCTTAGTAGGTTTTACTCAAGATACAGGGGGCATTATATCAAAGCCTAAGACAATATCTGAGGTAATGAATAACTTAGCTATTAGAGTTACTAAAGAGGTGTTAAATCAAATAGATTCTGAAAAGCTAACAGATACAGGTAATTTAAGGCAATCGGTACAGATGCCTGTTAAATTCTTTGGGACTAAGTTTGTTGCCACTTTATTCATGGCAGATTATTATGACTTTCTTAATCAAGGTGTGACAGGTGCAATAGATAAAAGCATATCAAGTGATTATAGCTTTAAGAAGGGCGGAAAGAAACCACCAATTAATGTAAGTAGCATTGATGGTAGAAGTTTACGACAATGGGCAGAAAGGAAAGGTATTAATCCATTTGCAGTAAGAGAAAGCATATTTCAAAAAGGTATTAGGAAAAGACCATTCTGGGATAAAGCTTATAAGACAATTACTCAAGGTGATATATTTGAACAACTTAAAATAGATTTAGCAAGTGCTGGAAGGACAGCAACAACTGAAGAAATTAAAAAAATATTTAAAAAGAAATAAATGGCAATTACAGGCGTAACATACGAACCTCAAGATTATAGAACGGTTTACAATTCAATAGAATACGTTGCAACAAGTAATGCAACAGCAAACAATAGGTTTAAATACTTATTTGATGTTTATGATGGTGTTTCACAAATAGCACGTTTAAAAGTACCAGCCGATCCTGATGGATATGGTAGAAGCGATATACATGGAATATGTGAAAGTTATCTTACTAAAGATTTAGGTACTATTAACACTACTGCTACTGCTGATGCTTTTACAGATAATCCTAACAGCTATAAAGAATTTACAGTTAAGATTGGAGAGGAATACGATGTTGCTGGTGTATTAACACAATATGCAGATCAACAAACAAAAACAGTAATTACATACAATGGATGTTTGCCTAATTATAGAGGTTCAGATTTAAACTTTGTAGATTATCAGGCAACGGATTACTTTGAAAACTTTACAGTAAATGCAGTAGATAGAAAGTATTTAACAAATGCACCTAAAGGCTCAGGCATAAATAAAACAGATAATCAAAGTGTAGAATTAACTGATGAAGGCTGGATATACTTTTTATACGATCATGGCTCTAATCCTGTTACAGATTGTGAAATTACTCTTTACGATTCTGCTGGCGTGGTTACTGCTATTCATACTATTGATAACAATGTAGGTTCGTTGACAGATAAAAAAATGCTTAAAATACCAACAGCGCCAAATACTATCAATAACATTAATCCTACTGAATTTACAGTTGCACCAGTACAACCAATTATAACAACTGAAACGTCATATAAGATTATATTAAAAGATACAGGCGTTCAAGTATCAGAGCCTATTTACTTTAATATAGATTCAGAATGTAGATACGAGGTAAGGCGTTTAGAGTTTCTTAATTCATTAGGCGGCTTCGATGCTTTTAACTTTACTAAAGTAAGCAGAAGAAATGAAGATATTGAACGAAAATTTTATAAGCAAAATGAAGATAATATGTCAAGCGGAGTAATAACTTATTCTTTAAGTGATAAGCAAAAAACACAATATTACACCAAATCGAAGCCAAAGATGAAACTTATTTCTGATTGGTTAGATGTTAATACATATAATTGGTTGCTTGAATTAATAGAAAGTCCTGAGATTTATTTATATGAAAACGGGCAAAGAATAGCAGTACAAAATATCGAAGGTAATTGGGAAGAAAAAAGAAGCGATACAGATAAGCTATTTAATTTAGAGATTAATTTAGAATTTAGTGTTGATAATTATAGACAAAGATATTAATGCAAAAAGAAGAACTATATATAACATATACACCTCCTGGAAGTGTAACAGAAGTTACTGAACGAGTTGAGTTGCTTGAAAGTTTAAATCCTAATATAACTTTTAATATTGCCGACATAGCTAAACCAGATCAACGTAAAAGCGATTATTCTAAGACTATTAAATTACCAGCAAGTAAACGAATTAGAAAAGTATTTGAAAACATATTTGAGGTCAATATTGATTTAAACACTTTCAATCCTAATTTAAAAACTGATGTACTTTATCTTGTTGATGGTGAAATTAACTTAGACGGCTATCTACAATTAAAGCAAGTTAACATATTAGATAATGATGATATTGTTTTTGATTGTGTAATAGTTGGCAATACTGCTAATTTTATTAAAGCTTTAGGTGATAAAGAAATTGATGATACTACAATGTTGTGGGGTAATTTAGACCATGATTATACTTTAGCAATACAACAAGCTTCATGGTCAGCAACTACGGGTTATGTATATCCGATGATTGATTACGGTTTTAGCAGTAATTTTTCTGGCATTCAATTTCATGTTAATCAATTATTTCCAGCAGTATATACAAAAGAATATATTGACAGAATGTTTGCCGCTGCTGGTTTTACATATACTTCTAATTTCTTTGATGCTGATCCATTTGAAAAGCTTATAATACCTTTTAATTCAAAAGAGTTTAATTTATCTAAAACTGCAATCGAGCAAAGGTTATTTACATCTAATACAATTGAATATGTTTCACCTGTTGGGACTACAAGCAAAGATATTAATCCAGCTACAGCGACTTTTATTTCACCATCCGCTTATAGTGATGTAACAATGTCAGTTGAAACTGATCCTAATTTAGTATTTGATCCAGCAACAGGAACTTATACTTGTAATCAAGATGGCACGTATGACCTTTATTTTGAAGTTGATTTAACAGGAACTTTCGAACCTTTACAATATAGTGGTGGTGCACCTACTGTTGATGTTGATTGTGTTGCTGCTATTGTAGGTAATTTATGGATTAAACATACAGACGCTGGTGGAACGGGTGTTGGTGGTGTATTAGGCTTGGGTGTAATTGGAATAGAAAAATTTAACATAACTTATACAGATACAATACCTTTTTTAACAACAACCGTAACTACTTCAGGAGCTTCATATCCCGATAATGATTATATAGAAAATACAAGCAGTTTTGTTCTTCATTATGGTGGCGGTTCACCTTATGGTAAATGTACTTACTCAACAACAGATCCACGAACAACATCTTCACAACCAAACAGATATATCGTTCAGGCTTCAAATGTTTATATAAAAAATACAGAAAAAATTAATTTATATATAGGTGCAAATACTTATACAAATAAATCTACACTTTATTCATTTTCAAGTAATGGTATTGATTTTGCAGATCAATTAAAATTTATAAAAAACGGCACCGCTTATGGCTCAGCATTAGATGGCTTTGAAGGTGATATAAGTTTGAATATTTCAGGCGGTGTTTTTAGAAATAGAATAGCAAATAAATCTTATGCTGAAGGAAATACAATAGATATGTTTGGTGCTATTCCTAAAAAGGTTAAGCAAAAGGATTTCTTCATGTCTATTGTAAAGATGTTTAATTTATATATAGAGCCTGATAAGTCAAATGAAAAACATTTATTTATAGAGCCAAGAGATGACTTTTATAACAATACTATTAAAGATTGGTCACAGAAATTAGACGTAAGTAAACAGCTTGAGTTTTTGCCGATGGGTGCTTTAGATAGTAAAGAATATTTATTTACCTACAAGCAAGATAAAGACTATTATAACGAATTATATAATGATACTTGGGGTGAAATTTACGGGCAAAGAAAACATGAAATAGATAATGACTTTTTAAATAAAGAATATAAAACAGAAATTATATTTTCACCTACACCTTCAGTTGGTCAAAATTATCACGATAGGGTTATACCAGCGATTAAAAAATATGATACAAATAATGGTAATATAAGAACTGAAAGTAATATTCGAATCTTGTATTATGCTGGTTTAAAAAACTGTTTGTATAATTGGGAACATAGAAGCAGTTTAGTTACCAATACTATAGAAAGTCAATATCCTTATGCTGGTCATTACTCTGATCCTTTTACACCTACAGTAGATATTAATTTTGGATTGACAAAAGAAATTTACTATGATGATACTTTCTATGATATTATTTGGAGTGATAATAATTTATATAATACTTATTATAAAACATTTATAGAAGAAATTACAGACGTAAATTCAAAGATTGTTAAAGGTTGGTTTTATTTACGACCTTCAGATATTAGGAATTTATCTTTTAAAAATTATTAC
>Ga0080013_1002753_pt1 | contig 19900 bp, 19 predicted proteins | sample ETNvirenome_6_85_FD_69236 | JGI IMG/M metagenome (GOLD analysis project Ga0080013, IMG submission 69236) | Marine viral communities from the Pacific Ocean - ETNP_6_85 (SPADES assembly) (version 2) | ecosystem: Environmental > Aquatic > Marine > Oceanic | place: Pacific Ocean | collected 2013-06-19 | reverse complement strand
GAAAAAATTAAGGGCTTATTAAATGATGAAAAATATCTTCGAGAAGCGACTTTAAAATATCACAATTCTATTAAGCTGAATCTAGATATAGAAACAACAACAGTTAATATGCTTAATAAAATTATAAACAGAAAATACGACAGTTTGGATTCTTAAATGACACAAATTAAACTTGAAGAAAAGCTAGACGATATAAAAAGTGAACTTTGCGATATATCAAATAGAATTCAAAAAATTACTGATGATGTAAGTAATTCTTTAGTTCACAAAAATCAATTCTTTAGTCGCGTCAGTAAAATTGCTAATTCTGTGAATGACCTTTTTTCAAAAATTGTTACTGATGCACATACTGGCGAGTTTTCACTGCAAAAATTTAAAGATGCTGAAAGTGGTCTCTTATTCCACGTGATACAACGGCAAAATCAAATTATTTTAGCAATAAATGAATTTAAAAATGCTGATGAGTCTAAATTGGGCCCATGGGCTCAAGAAATGGAAGAGTGTGCTAACTTAATAAACAATCTCAATCAGTCTTATATTAAGATTTTAAAGTTTATAGAGTCAAATAAATAATGAATTTAACCGCCAAGTCAGAAAAAGAAATTAGGGATTCTTTTTTTAAGCATTGCCCAGAAAACTTCTTAGAAAAATGTATATCCAAGAATTCAATATCTGATATGCATATTCCAAAAACTGGCGGCACGTTTTTGAAAAAGTTTTTTGAAAATTTACCAATTGATTATATCAATAATGGTCACCAAAAATGTAATCCCAAAATAGATTTATATCCAGACCCGACAGATTCTGTTCCTAAATTTGGTTTGTATCAGGATGATGATTCATTCGAAAAAAGTTTAAAAATTTGCGTCGTCAGAAATCCCTTTGAGTGGTTAGTGAGCTATTATTTTCATGAGCAAGGTGATCTCCTGAAAGATCCTCCATGGACAGTTACGAAAGGTGTCGGTGGTATTAGGGGGTTCTACAAAAACTTTGAAGAATTTTGTTTAGCATATATTAACGAAGAAAAATATTGGCCACCTGGATTATCAGAGTTTAGAAGATTTTATCCCTTTCAAATATTTTATGAAAATGGAAACTGCGCCGCTGATTTTATAATCAAAAATAGCTCGAAAAATGAACTAACTACAGCGGCCGTCACTATTGCAGCAGCCTACGGCATTGATCCAAGAAGAATTGGTGATTCTCTCATAAAGAGAAAAAATACTTCAAAAGCAAAGAAAAAAGATTATAGGCACTATTATCCTGACCATTTAGTAGATTCTTTAAACAAAAAGTGGGAGTCTATTTTAAACGTCTTAGAGTATGATTTTTATTCTGGGTCTACAAGTGATAAGATAATTTTAGACGCTTCTAATCTTAAGAGAGAAGGAACAAGCCTATTAAGAATTTAGGGGGCAGAAAAATTATGAAAGAAAAAATATTAGTTACAGGCGGTTTAGGATTCGTTGGGTCTCATTTAGTGGATTCTTTAGCATTATCCGGCCATGAAATTACAGTTATTGATAATTTATGTTCTGAATCTAGCAGCCGAAAATACATGAGAGACGATGTGCGGTATTGGATAGACGATGTAAGAAATCTCAATTCGTATAAATACGAATCAGAAGAGTTTGATGTTGTATATCACCTCGCTGCTCTTGCTAGGATTCAACCTTCATTTAAAGACCCCCTAACATATCTTTCTATAGACATAATGGGCACATCAAATGTTCTTGAATATGCTCGTAGAAAAGGTTCTCGAGTTGTATATGCTGGATCTTCTTCAGCCTATGCTGGGCCGATGTTAAACCCTTACGCATTCGCAAAATACACGGGCGAACAAGTTTGTGAGCTATATAATAAGGTATATGGAATGAGCGTAGTGACTGCCAGGTTTTTTAATGTCTACGGCCCGCGCCAGCCAACGTCTGGTGCTTATGCAACTGTGGTCGGCATTTTCGAAGGGCAGAAAAAAGAGGGCAGAAATCTTACTGTGACTGGTACAGGTGAACAGCGCAGAGACTTTACGCATATTTCTGATATTGTTTCTGGGTTTGAATCTCTTGGCAAGCGCACTCATTCAGCAGAAATCTATCAATTAGGAACTGGCGAAAATTATTCAATTAATGAATTAGCTAGCATGTTTGGTGGAGAAATAGAATATATTCCTGCCAGGCCTGGCGAGGCCTGGATAACTTTAGCAGATCCCTCAGAAATGAGAGAAGCCACTGGCTGGACAGCTAAAGTTATTATCGACGCGTACATAGAAGATTGGGTTAAGAGTAATTCTTAGTTCAATATAGGAGAAGCAATTGGTTTCTAAGAAAAGGCACTTAGCTAAGGCTATAAGCTGGCGAACTTTAGGGACAATTGATACAATGATAATTGGGTGGCTAGTATCTGGCGATCCATGGATTGGTGTGTCAATAGGCTCTATAGAGGTTGTGACCAAAATATTTCTTTATTATGCTCATGAAAGAGCATGGTATAAATTTTCCAGGTTTGGCTTAAATCAAAAAAGAGGATAAAATGTCGACTAATTTACATCATCACGAACATAAAGTATCTACAGAACTTAAGTCAAAAAGATATGGCCACAAACCTGCTGTTGTTTGGTTAACTGGACTTTCTGGATCAGGAAAGTCCACAATTGCAAATTTGCTAGAAGTTAAATTGTTTGACTTGGGATATAAGACTTATATTTTAGATGGAGATAATGTGAGACTAGGGCTAAACAACGATTTGGGTTTTAGTCCAGAAGATAGAAAAGAAAACATAAGAAGGATCGGAGAAGTAGCAGGGTTGTTCGCAGACTCAGGGACAATAGTAATATCAGCTTTCATTTCTCCGTACACTGAAGATAGGCTCAGGGCCCGTCAAGCATGCGTTCATGACTTTATTGAAGTGCATGTTGATTGTGAGCTTTCTTCTTGCGAAAATAGAGATCCAAAAGGCTTATATAAAAAAGCTCGAGCTGGTCTTATCAAGGGTTTTACTGGCATTGACGCTCCATACGAATTACCGATAAATCCAGAAGTTTTAGTAAAAACCGATAAAGATTCTGTCGGAGACTGTGTAGACCAAATAATATCAAAGCTATGTGATAGAGATATAATAGCAGACTCTCTTGGCAGGGTACCTACTTTAGATAAGTCAAAGACCATCGCGATCGATTTCGATGGTGTGGTCCACGCATATTCTAAAGGATTCGCCGGTTTAGAAAATGCATATGACGAACCACATTTCGGCGCAGAAAAAGCAATTAAAAAACTGAAAGACGCAGGATATAAATTAGTAATTGTATCTAGCCGTCCAGCGTATGTTATTAGAAAGTGGTTAGAAAATTATGGACTAAATTCTTATTTCGATGATGTTACGAATGTTAAGCGACCAGCAAGCTATTACATTGATGATCATGCAATAGAATTTGAGAAGGGCGATAAAAATTCGTGGCTAAAAGCTTTAAGCAAGATTTTAGAGCAATAAATGGAGGAAAATATGAGCACTAAAAGAGCACTTTTTATTGGGAGGTGGCAACCATTTCATAATGGACATAAATGGTTGATAGGCCAAAAACTAAACGAGGGAATTCCATGCACTGTCGCTGTCAGAGATATTCCACCAGATAGTAAAAATCCATTCACAACTGAACAAACAGTGGAAATGCTTGAAAAAGCTTATGAAGATAATGATGTAGAAATCATAGTCATTTCAGATATTGAAAGCGTTAATTACGGGAGGGGCGTAGGCTATGAAATTAACGAGCACGTTCCACCAAAAGATATAGGTTTTGTTTCAGCCACCGAAATAAGGAAGAGAATCGGTATTAACGATCATTCTTGGCGAGAGCTTGTAGATAAGAAAATCCACGGTTTAGTAAAGAAATACTTGACTTAATTAACTCTTCTGTTGGGAAGAACCTACGTTATTGAACATTACGTCAATTTTTGATATAATTTTAATAGAAAAAAGGTTTGTAATGAAAATATTTCCTACGCAGAAGCCGCATATTTCATATTCTGAAGTTAAAACTTGGAAAGAATGTCCCTATAGGCACAAGCTCTCTTATGTTGACAAGATCGATTTAGGAGAAGATTCTCCTTATTTAGACTATGGAACTCTGCTCCACGACCAACTAGAGCGATATCTGAATACTAAAACAATGGATTTAGATGAGTTGGAAACTAAGCTAAGAGCAGCTTGGGTAGAAAAAGGTTTTGACTCAGAAGAGTTTATAACGAAACAAGCAGCTCATAGAAAAATCAATGGGTGGAAACCCAAGCCGCATGTTTATATTGATGAGTGGGTGTCTTGGGCTAGAAATTCTTTAGAAGATATTCCAGATTTTTTAAACAAAAACTTTCCTAATTGGAAAGCTATTTCTGCAGAAGAACAGCTTTATGAAAATTTAGAAGGTTATGATATAAAATTTAAGGGATTTATTGATGCGGTTATAGAGTGTGACGGCCCTCGAGGGAAAAGATCGCTTTGGATTATAGACTGGAAAACAGCAAATCCAGGCGGCTGGTATAAAGACAAGAGAAGAGATTTTCTAACGCAAGCTCAAATTTCTTCTTATAAATTGTTTTGGAGAAAAAAGAATGGTTTAGGACCAAGAGAAGTTAAGTGTGGTTTTGTACTCTTAAAAAGGGGAGCAAAGCCCGGTAAAACATGTGAACTTTTAACAGTTTCGTCAGGCCCAAAAATGGAAGAGAGGGTTTTAAAATTAGTTACAAGCATGATTACTGCAGTGAGAAGGGGTATATACCTTAAAAATCGTAATTCTTGTATGTTTTGTGATTACAAAGATACGCCTCACTGTCCGTAATTTTTGTCATTAAAAAACTGTTTTGAGGCGGTTATTTTAAGACTGCCTCTTTTTGTTTATGATTATAACGCGTTTTCATATTTCGGAGAGTAAATGAAGAAAAAGAAGATATTAATGTTGTCAGATCATGCTCTAAGTACTTCAGGCGTAGGAACTCAGAGTCGGCACTTAATCCACGGTTTGCTTGGCCAATATCCTGGCCATTGGACTATTAGACAGTTTGGCGGAGCAATAAAACACGACGATTATTCAGTTAAAGTAGTTAACCCTGATTTCATAATTAAGCCAACGGATGGTTTTGGAAATCCAGAGATGCTAAGACAAACTTTGGCTGTTGAAAAACCAGACCTAGTTTTAATATTTACAGATCCAAGATTTTTTACTTGGCTATTTGCAATGGAAGATGAAATCCACCAAGTGTGCCCTATAGCATATTGGCACGTTTGGGATAATGCTCCGTATCCAAAGTTCAACGAAGACTATTATAAAGCTACCGACTTAATTAATTGTCATTCTCACCTAACGTATTCGCTTCTTAAAGAACATTTTCCAAATAAAACCAATTTTGTTCCCCACGCTCTTCCTTCTGACTTGTATCATGAAATATCTAGCCAAAAAAAGAAAGAGGCTAGGCTTAATATGCTTGGAGGAAAAAACAAGGATGACTTTATTCTTTTTTGGATGAATCGTAACGCGCGACGAAAACGGCCAAATGATTTATTGTTAGCGTGGAAGTTGTTCATGGACAGAATTAAGAGCGAAGGCAAGTCAAACGCAAAGCTCTTAATGCACACTCAACCAACCGATCCTGAGGGCCCTAATCTCTTTGCGACAGGTGACCAGCTTGGCTTAACTGATTCAGTTATATTTTCTGCAGAAAGAGTTGGTTTTGACAAGATAAACATATTACATAATATTGCTGATTGCTGTATAAACATTTCTTATGCTGAGGGTTTTGGTTTAGCAACGTTAGAATCCATGCAAGTTGGTACACCGATTATAGCTGTAAAAACCGGTGGATTAACAAGACAAGTCGTAGACCATAGAGACGAAACTGAGAACGGCGTTGCCCTAGATGTAGATTTTAAATCGCTTGTTGGCTCTCAACACGTTCCATACATATACGAAGACTATTGTGATTCTCAAAAAGTTGCAGATGCGATCTATAAAATGTATACTATGGATGAGAACCAAAAACAGCAACTTAGTGAAAAAGTAAAGTCTTATGTAAGCTCAGAGTTTTCGTATAACAAGACAATTGAGCTCTGGCATGATTCAATGATACATACTATAAAAAACTGGAAATCATCTTATTCTAGATGGACACTGGAGGAAAAATAGTGAAAAATGTTATATTAAGAGCTCCTTTATTAACAATGTCTGGGTATGGCGTACACTCTAGACAAGTATTTCGTTGGCTTGAAACAAAAAATGTTAAAATAACATCTCAATGCTTACCGTGGGGAATAACACCGTGGTATGTAAATTCTGATATGATTGATGGTTTAGTCGGAAGAATCATGGCTACAGCTGCTCCAATAAACGGCAAAGCAGATATATCGTTTCAGGTCCAGCTTCCTAACGAGTGGGACACAAATATTGCACATATCAATATTGGAATCACCGCTGCTGTAGAAACCGATAAGTGCAACCCAAAATGGGCAGCCGCATGCAACAAAATGGACAAAATTATTGTTCCATCGCAGTTTACAAAATCATGCTTAACTAACTCTGGGAATATAACGACTGAAATAGAAGTTATTCCAGAAGCATTTTTCGAATGCTTAGAAGAGGAGTCTAATGAAAAAGTATTAGACTTAGATTTTTCTACAGATTTTAATTTTTTAATCTTTGGCCAAGTAACTGGGCATAACCCATACTCAGATAGAAAAAACACTTTTTTTATGCTGAAGTGGATGTGCGAAGAGTTCAAAGATAATCCTGATGTTGGTATTGTTATTAAAACTAACAATGGAAGAAATTCTACTTCAGACAGAACTTTAACATCTAATATGCTTGGTAAGCTTCTGTCTGAAGTAAGAAAGGGTCCATACCCCAAGGTTTATATGCTTCATGGTGCTCTAGAGCAAGAAGAAATTCAAAGCGTATATCAAAACAAAAAAATTAAAGCTCTGGTGTCAGCAACTAGAGGAGAAGGATACGGTCTTCCACTTTTGGAAGCTTCAGTATGCGGGTTGCCTGTAATGGCGACTAATTTTTCTGGACACTTAGATTTTTTAAACAAAGGGAAATTTATTTCTTTTAATTACAATCTATCTCCTGTCCATCCCTCGCGAATCGATGGTGAAATCTTTGTGCAAGGCAGCCGCTGGGCCGAAGTAGATGAAAAAGATTTCAAAAGTAAGTTAAGAAAATTTTATAAGTCTCCCCAGAAACCAAAAGAGTGGGCTAAAGAACTTTCTTCAACATTAAAGTCTGAATACTCTCAAACCGCGATTAACAAACTATATTCAAATTATTTTAGTAAGGTATTATGAGTGCTCTAACTATTATTCTTATTTCGTCAGTTGTATTATTGCTGCTACTTCTTTCAGTATCGATATATTTCAATATAAAGCACGGCGTAATGATCATAAAATACACAGAGGGTATTGAAAAAACTTTAGATACTTTAGACAACAGATACGAATCTATATCTAAAGTATTAGAATTGCCTTTATTTTATGATAGCCCCCAAGTCCGTGCCGTCGTAGATGATGTGAGAACATGTAGGGATTCTTTGCTGGAGTCAGCGAATATATTAACCAGCCTCAGCCAGGATGAACATGAAGAAAAGAAGAGTAATTAGAAGATCCAAAGGAAAAAAGAGAAATCTTTATTTTACCACTGACACCCAAGCAGCCATTGTAAAGTATCAGCAGGTCGAATGTGAAGAAGAAAAGAATAAAATATATCATAAAGAAATAATGCCCGCTTTTCATAAACTCGTAGAAAATTTGATTTTAATATATGGTTTTGCTAGATATGAAACGTTTGAAGTTTTAAAGACTGATTGCGTTTCATTTTGTTATGAAACGCTTTATAAGTTTGATGAATCTAAAGGCACCAAAGCTTTTTCGTATTTTAATGTAGTTGCAAAAAACTGGTTGATACTAAATTCTAGAAGAAGAAAACGCCAAGTTATAGGCCATTTATCAATGTCCAATCTTCAGTATATGAATGCAGAAGACAAACATGCTGTATCCACATATCAGGTTGCTCCATCGCCCGATGATGAAATGATTTCCAAAGAGTATAGAGCAGAAATTACAGAGATACTATTTACTATTAAGGAGAAAGTTGAAAAAAAGAATGATGTTGCATGCATAGATGCTATCATTAGGGTTTTCGAAATGATAGACCAGCTCGACTTTTTAAATAAAAGGGCAATATTTGTATACGTTCGAGAAATTAGTGGATTAAATTCAAAGCAACTTTCTTCTTCTATGTCGACAATAAGAAAACATTATCGAGAAATTAAAAAAGATGATAAGTTTTTTCTATAAGGAGCCGCAATGGAAGATTTAATTGAAAGAATCGAAAGGTCTAAAACCAAAGTAAAAGAATTTTCTGACTTATTAGACTCGATAGAGTCAGTAGAGGGTAAGAAAAAAGCTTTATGGAAAGAGATATATGAAAATGCTATAAATGATAGAGAAAACGCCTATATTTTGTTCAACGAAGCATATACTTCTATGACTAATACCACAGCAGAACATATTTCTACAGGTCCTATTCTTAGTAAATATTTAGAAAGGATGTCAAAATCAAACGAGCAACTTTTAAAATTAGCAGATTTAATCGCTAAAGCTGAAGAGCATTCTACGAAAATAGATCCGGAAGACTTATTTTCAAAAATAAACGATTAAAGGAGTAAAATATGGGTGACGCCAGGGCAAAAATGGGTACTCCGGGAACTTCTGTTTCTGGCCAGATGATGGGCGCCAACTCTGGCGGCGGTAGAGTATTATATAAAGCTGTTGTAGTTGCTTATTTAAACGACCCTTCTTTTTTTGATATAGATGAAGTAGCGAAAAAATTTGGTACGGAAATAGAAAATCCAGATGATGATATCTATGCTGCATACCGTGTCAGTAACCCACGCTTCCTCCGCGATGCCCCAAGAAACGCTTGTGTTGTAAGACCTATATCTTCAGGATACGATAAACAGCAGCCCCCAATACTGGCTTATCCATTTTTCCCTCCCCATATTTCTTTTCCTGTCAAGGCAGGAGAACAGGTTTGGTTAATAACAGAATCACCATCTAATATTGGTGAGTTGCCTTTATGGATGTGCCGTGTACCAGAAACGCTGCAAGTCGATGATGTTAACTTTACTCATGGAGATAGAAAATTAACAACAGTAACTAATCTATCTACTAGCGAACGTCTCGAAGGTGAAGAAGAGTCTGGTAATAAAATCCCCGGATTCCCAAATGGAACGGGACGGTCAGTTGATGAGTGTAGCTTAAGGCCAGAGCTAGGTAATAACGAAGAAACCCCCTTTGAAGACCAAGAAAACTCTTATGATGTCCTAGTTACAAACTCTCACACATACGTCAATGATTTCACAAAGGAAAATGTCCCTAGACTTACTAAGCGTCCCGGTGATTTAGTTCTCCAAGGGTCTAATAACACCACTTTAATTCTAGGCGAAGATAGAGGATACGGACCAACCGATGACCCTACCGCCGCCACTAATAGTAACGCGTTAGAAGGCTATGATGATTTGCCAGACTTTAAAGGCACCATCGACATAGTTGCTGGAAGGGGTAGGTTTTTTGATGGTTTAATAGGAGAAACCACTGAAGATGCTAAGGGCGATGATCCTGAAAACACTCAGTCGCGTTTAATTGCAAATGAAAGAAAAGATGGTGATAGTTGGATTGAAACTGATAAAAATCCAGCTGTTAATGAATTGAGCCCTGTGATTCCTGAGGGTGACCCGGATTTTGTAAGAGACTGTTCTAGGGTTTATATTTCCATGAAAACAAAAGGGGATTTAAACTTTGGCGTGAGTAATGAGTCAGTTCCCGATTCTATGCCGACACCTTTTGAAGCAGAAATAAATGATATTGACGATGTCCCGTTTGTTGTTGTTAAGTCTGATGAAGTCAGAATTATAGCAAGAAAAGATGAAGATAATGACATCAATGGAAGTTTAAGGATTATAAAACAGGGAACGAAAGATGACGATCTCGCAGCTATAACGCTTTTGCCAGATGGCACAATTCAAATAAGTGGAAGTAAAATATACTTAGGTCGACATCCAGATGACGGCGGGGCAGGAAATGGTCCGGGAGAAGGCGAATCCCAGCCTTATGTAAAATATCAGGAGCTAGAAGATTTATGGAATTCTTTTATGGATGAGCTTTCTAGTTTTTGTGATACTGTGTTAACTCATACTACTCCAGGCTATGGAGCTCCATCCCCACAATTAAACAGTGCAGCAACAACGCTTAAGTCGGCAATTAGCTCAACTCACAAACCGGATATATCTACGGTAAAATCAGAAAGAATTTTTGGAGAATAAGGAGAAACAATGCCACTATCAGCAGCAAAATCACCATTAGAAAGTATGATTAAACAAGCCTTTTTAGACGTACTATCTGCTGGAAAGGAAGACGGCGCTGATCCAGAAGCTATAATAGCACAACTAGCTTCAGATCTAACAACCGCTATAGATACATACACAACAAGTGCACTAGTTATCACAGATCCAGGCCAAATGGTCTCAACGGCCGTTGTTACAGCTGGTTCGCCAAGTGCTCAAGCCGGAACAGGGACAGGCGCAACGTCAGCAACCGGCACTGGATCGCTAACTTAATGTTTAAACTTTCCTCATAAATTTGCGTGAGAGATAATTATTTATGGCAATGGGTGGTTTAGATGTCAGATCAAAATCAAAATTATAAGGTATATGATTTCCAATCAGTTGGAGAATCATTAGATTCTTATAGGAGCAATAGGCGTATAGGGGAAGCCATCAAAACCCCTATCGGCATAGCTACACCTATACAGTTAGCCACTGGTGAAGGCGGTTTATTTGTAATGCATTACGACATGGGAAACCAGATAGCTGATAATTTAAGAAATCTAATTTTAACAAATCACGGAGAACGACTAGGGCACTATGACTTTGGTGCTAATCTCCAAGAGCTCACAATGGAACTTGGAAGTGAAAATTTTGATACCGAAGCAATTAAAAGAATAAAAACTGCTTGTGCAAAATATATGCCGTTTGTAAACTTAAGCACTTTTGAACCTTTTAAAGACATGCAGGGAACAACGGGCGGAATAGCTAAAGTAGGCGTAAAAGTAACATACTCAGTTCCACTAGCTCAATCTGGTTTAAAACAGATAGAAGTAATTTTATATACGGCAGGATAAAATGGCAGCACCAAAAAAGAAAATATTAAGCAATAAAAGTTATTTAAGCAAAGACTTTAATTCTTTCAGAGCAGATTTAGTTACGTACTCAAGAAACTATTTCTCAAGTCAAATTCAAGATTTCTCAGAGGCTGGTATTGGGGGAATGTTCGTTGAACTGGCTGCATATGTCGGTGATACAATGTCATTTTATCTAGATCACCAATTCAATGAATTGAACCCAGAGACAGCTATCGAAGTAAGAAATGTGCAGATGCATGCTAGAAACGCTGGGGTAAAAATGACTGGAGCAGCTCCTTCTGTTGTTACAGCAACATTTTATATCGAAGTTCCTTCTTCTGTTTTATCTGATGGAACTAATTTTCCGGATGTTAACACATTTCCAATAATCAAAAAATCAACAACATTAGTTTCTAATGGGGGCATAAGTTTCACCCTAACTGATGATGTAGACTTTAGTGAAGTAGACTCAAATGACCAGCTAAAAGCCGATTATTCAATAGCTGCAACAGATGATTCTGGAATCCCAATTTCTTTTATTATGACTAAAGATGCAGTCTGCATTTCTGGAAAAAATAAAGTTGACAGGTTTAATATACCCAATGTTTTAGTCCCTTTTAGGAAAATAACGCTAACGCAAACAGACGTTACAGAAATAATATCAGTATCTGATTCTTCTGGAAATCAATACTATGAAGTAGAATCTTTAGCAGAGGATACTGTTTTTAAGAGAGTACAAAATTTAGGATCAGATAGAGAAGATGTCGCAGACACCTTGGAAGTAATGCCAGCTCCTTATAGATATGTAACCAGGATGGATTTCACCACCAGGCTAACTTCAATGCAGTTTGGTTCTGGCGAAGCTAGTTCTACTGATGACGATATAATTCCAGACCCTTCAGACCTTGCTTTACCTCTTTATGGAAGAAAACAGTTTTCTAAATTTTCTTTAGACCCAAACAGATTATTAAAAACTCAAACACTCGGAATATCACCGACCAATACTACTGTCACGGTTGAATATAGATACGGCGGAGGAATAAACCATAATGTTAAAACTAATTCTATTAGAAGTATTAAGACGCTGGATATAATGTTTCCGCTTTCTCCAGATTCGGAAGTTCAAAACGCTGTAATATCTTCTATTGATATTAAAAATAAGACTGATGCTTCTGGCGCCGCCCCAGCGCTCACGCTACAAGAATTAAGGAGCTTAGCCAACTTATCTAGAAATCAGCAGTCAAGAATTGTTACACAGCAAGATTTACTAGCTAGAATTTATACTTTACCAGCAGTTTTTGGCCGAGTATATCGTGCTGGATTAAGAAAAAACGAAGAAAATCCACTATCAACTGAGCTTTATGTTGCTTCTTTAGACAGCGATTCAAACCTAACTATTTCTCCTGACTCACTCAAGAAAAATTTAAGAATCTACTTAAACGAGTTTCGACTAATTTCTGATGCAATTGACATATTAGATGCTACACTTATAAATTACAAAATCAACTTCAGCATAATATGTACTCCATCCTCAAACAAGAGCTCTGTGTTAGCTAATGTAATTTCAGAAATTAAAAAAGTAAGTGATTTAAAGTACTTTCAAATAGACCAGCCAATAGTAGAAGCTGATGTCATCAATGCTATAATAAACACCCCAGGTGTTTTGTCAATGGTTTCTTTAGAGTTTATAAATTCGTTCGGTATAATTGGAGATAAAACTTATTCTGATTTCCAATTTGATATGGATGCTAATCTTTATAAAGGTTTAATTGTTGGTCTACCAGGATCGATTTTTGAGATAAAATATCCCGATTCTGATATAACAGGGACTGCGGAGTAAACAATGTATCTTATAATAACAGCAAGTTCAGACACTTACATAACTGATAAAATTATCGATAATAGATTCAGAGCTAGAGATGCTAATGTTGGTAAAGCAGGAACAATCGATATTTTTAAGCTTTATGATGAGTCGACGTGGATTTCAGGGTCTACCAAAATAACGGGATCAGTTGAAGAGAGTTCAAAAGGGTTAATCAAATTTGATTTTGGTTCTATATCAGCATTAACGGCCTCAAGTATAAATGTTAATTCTTCTAATTTTCAAGCTAAGTTAAAAATGTATGATATCATGGCCGGCCAAGCAACACCATCGAATTTTAACCTTATATTATATCCTCTCTCTCAGTCTTTTAACGAAGGCATCGGCCGCGATGTTGCATCTTTTAGCGATTTAGATGTTTCGAATTACATAACAGCATCTATAGATAATGCTTCTCCAGTTTTGTGGCATATGTCTGGCGCTGAGAGTGGTGGAGAAGTAGGAAATGAACTTATAGATTACATAGAATACGCAACTAACACTTCTCCTGGTTTTATAGAATATACCGACTTTGGCTTTTCACAATACTTTAAAGATGGGAGTGAAGATTTAGAAATAGATGTTACAACTTTTGTTAGTTCTGCAATGGCTAATCAAATTTCTAATCATGGGCTTAGATTATCATTTTCTGGATCTAACGCTACTGATAAAAAGAGTAGGTTTGTAAAACGATTTGCTTCGAGACATTCTTCGAACCCATTCATGGTACCCCAGCTTCATATATCTTGGGATGATAGTGTAACTGATAATCACAAAGATTTTATTTTTGATGTAAGCGGATCTTTGTTTTTAAGAAATTATGTTAGAGGTATTGCATCAAATTTGCTTTCGGGATCTAGTGCGTCAGAAATATCTGGTGACGATTGCATGACACTCAAAATACAAAATCAAGATTTTTATAAAACGTTTACTGTAAGCCAGCACACAGCTGGGACTGATAGCGTGGAAATCACCGGACTGTACTCTTCTTCTTTTGCTATATCATCATTTGACGATATGGAAGTCAACCCCGCCGGAGAAACCTTAGCAAACGTAATTCAAAAAAGTGGGTCAATTAATTTTGATGCCTACTGGCTTTCAAATGATGAATCAGTTGCTTTTCATACAGGCTCTGTTACTATAAGTAAATCTAGAATATCTTCATTTAAAAAGCAGCCTTCAGATCTAATCTTCAGGTTCACTAATCTGGAGCCAAGATACACAAAAAGTGACGAAGTTTATATAAATGTTTTTGTAGAAGATTTTTCTAAAGAAGATAAAGTTTATAAGATTCCATACTCTAAAGAAAGTATATCTTTATCAGATGTCTATTATAGAGTAAGAGAAGTCTCGACTAACAGAACTATAATCCCTTTTGACGATTCTAAAAATTCAACAAAAATCTCTTCTGATGGGGATGGGTTGTCTTTTTACTTTAGAATGTCTAGCTTGCCAAAGGGATATGTTTATATTTTTGATCTTTTAGTAAAAGATTATGGTGAAAACAGGATTTATAAAGAAGCTAGCGGCAGATTTAAGGTGGTATAAATGGCGGGTAACACGTTTTCAAATGGAAATTTATTTTCTCCCGCTATAATACAACGGGTCCTAGAGGGTTCTGGGGCTGTTTACGGAGTAAATTTACAAAATTATTCAGGGTCAAATGTTACAGGGAGTAATTCTTACATATTTGATAACCCAGGATCTGCGTTTAAGTCAACGCAGCAAATACCACTAGACTGGTCAAAATTTGAAAACCACACATTTTTTAACTCTGCCGAATCTAAAGTAAATGTGTCATTCGATTCGATAATAAACTACTATCCTTTTGACGGATCTAATCAAGAAATTCAAGATTTCTTAGATGGTTTAAGTGGATATGAAAAGTATGTTTACGACAGCTTTCCAAAGCACACCGGGTATTTACTTTTTTCAGGAACTCAGAAAGATGAAAATCCAGCTAATGGATGGCCAGAAGATTTAGGCACTTACATAAAAGTTGATGATGTGGCTGGAACTTTATATCCATCTCTTTCGAGAAACACTTCTGGTGAAAACATCTTAAATCCAAACAGAAAATCTATATCGTTTCAGTTTTGGATTAATTTATCTCCTGAAAATTTGGAAAATCAAACAGTTTTTCAGAAGCTAGACAAAAATACAGATACTGGCATTTCGCTTTTTGTTTCAGAATCTTTGACAAATAAAGCTGATTTAAGATTTGTAGTTTCAAGTGGTTCCAATGTGATGTCAGCCAGCTATTCTTTACATAAAGATGAGTTCATTCATATATCGACTTATTTTGATAGAGAACCTTCAGGCCTCTCTAGTTTAAAACTTTATCATTCGGGTACTTTAGTAGCGTCGAGCAAAAACTCAGTAAGTTTCGGCCACATGGATTTTTCAAAATCTTCATTAATTATTGGGTCGGGATCTTCTCATTCTTTGGGGTTTTTAGATTCGAGAGATTTTATTCCAGAAACAACATTTAGTGGTTCTTTAGACGATTTCAGGTGTTATCACGGAAGAAGAACTCCAAGAGCTATAAGAGCAGACTATTTAAAAGGCGCGTATCCGTCAAAAGATCTTAGGCTTTATTTTAAATTTAATGAAGCCTCAGGCTCTTATGTAAACAACCAAGTTGTTTTGGATAGTTCTGGTAACTCTTTACATTCGGATATTTCTAATTTTAAGATCTCTGGAAGAGACCGATTAATGGGTGTTCCACCTCTCCCTTTAGAGAGAGAAGATTTAAATCCTGTTCTATTCCCAGGGCATCCAGATGTAGTTTCTTATAACAGGAAGTTATTAGCTTTAGCAAGTCAATATGATAATAATAACCCGAACCTAATAACAAGATTAATACCCGAACATTATCTTTTAGAATCAGATGCAGTCGAAGGATTTAGTGATACTTTCGCAGATACTGGAAAAGATTATACATATAATATAGATTTTCCTGGAGGCGGAAAAATTGGGCAACCGCAAATTATTGCTTCTTTATTATTTACTTGGGCTAAATTTTTTGATGAAATAAAACTTTTTATAGACCAGTTTGGCAACCTCCTTAATATAGATTATGAATCAGACGGCACGATTTCAGATTATATGCTGCCGTTTTTATCAAATTATTACGGTTTTACTCTTCCCAACAATTTCTCAAACGCAGATTACGCACAGTATTTATTAGGAGAAAATTTAAATGTTGATCCCGATATTTCATCTAAAACTCTGTTTAGTGTACAGACAGAAATATGGAGAAGAATACTAGTCAACTTAAACTCTGTTATAAGATCAAAGGGTACGGTTTCAGCAGTTAAATCTATTATGCGATCTGCTGGAATAAATCCAGATTCCATGTTTAGATTTAGAGAGTTCGGTGGCTCCAGAACAATAACTACAGAAGACGCACGAAGAAATAGAGCTGAAATAGCGTCACAGCTTCTTTTAAGTTCTTCGCAAGCTAGTGTGGTGTCACCTTTCCTTAGCGCATCTAGAGTTGAACCTGGATTTCCATATGCTTCTGATCCCGTAGAGCCAAGGAGAAGTGACGGGCTTTTAACCAGCGGGTCTTGGAGTTTAGAAGGTTTATACCAGTTTGATTCTCCATTTTCACAGCAAAATCCAATAACCCAAAGCCTTGCGAGATTTTTTGTAACTGGTAGTGAATGGACTGCCAATAAGCAGACTGGTGGACTACTTACAAACCTAGTTGCGTTCGGCACAGGTAGCAAGCCGGGTATGACAGGCTCTTTAAGTCTTTATGCTAGACCAAATTCAGAAATCGATGCACCTTCAATGAGGTTGATATTAACTGGGGTTAATATCTTTGATAAAAATAGGTGGCATATATCTTTTGGCCGAAGTATTGGCAACAAAAGTAAACAATTAATAACAGCATCATATTTTTTAAGAGCTAACAGAGCTAGTAACGGAGAGATCGTAGAATCATATGCAACGTCATCAGTAGTTGATTTAGGTCCAAGAGAGTTCGATTCATTTTCTCAAGCCGATGATGTATTCAACGTTTCTGGTTCATATTTCGAAATCGGTGCTGGCGAAAATAGAGCAACGACTTCTATTACTGGAGACAGGTTTTTAAACTCAAACTCAATAATCCCAGACTCTAATGCTAGGTATACAGATTTGATAGCAAAAGTTTCAGGCATAAGATTTTGGTCATTAGCTTTATCAGAAAAAGAGTCTAAAGAGCACACAAGAAACTTTAAAAGCGTTGGTGTCGAAGATCCGCAAATCAACTATAACTTTGTTAATTCAGCTAGCGGTTCTTGGGAAAAAATAAGAGTTAATACGAATATAGACCAACAAGTAACCCAATCTGATTCTGGCGGAAGTATTGAAATATTTGATTTTTCGCAAAACAACTTCTTTTTATCTGGCAGTGGATTCGAAGTAGACAAAAAAGTTATCATTCCCTCTCTTTTCACATATTCTATTCTTGATCCATCTTTTGGAGAAAGAAGCGCTGAAAATAAAATAAGAGTAAGGGGCTTCCAAGAAGAAGTAAACATCAAAGAATTTAACGCTCTTAAGTCTCCTGTAAGACAAATAGAGCCGGGCCAGCCAACCTTAGACGATTCTAGGTTTAGTATAGAGGTTTCCGCTGTTGGCGCGCTCAACGAAGATATAGTTAATATTCTCGCTGGTTTAGACTGGTTAGATAATGCTATAGGGGCTCCAGAGCTACAGTTTGCGTCAGATTATCCAGCTTTAAGAAGCTTAAGAGAAGTTTATTTTCAGCGGTTAACTGATAAAGTTAATTTTGAGAATTTGTTTCTTTTCTACAAATGGTTTGATGATTCTCTTTCAGTTATAATTGAGAGATTAATTCCAAGAACTACAAAATATTTAGGGATAAACTTTGTTATTGAATCTCATTTTTTAGAAAGGCCAAAGTTTAGAAATATGAACAATAACATTTATTTAGCGGCTTCTGACAGAAGAGATATTAATAATGAACTGTTAATAGCAGTTCTTTCAGGTGTATTAACGAGGTTTTAAATGACAGCTTATAAACCAGATTTTTCAAAAAAGAGAATGAGAGTATATCCAGCCCTTAGTGAATCTCAAGATACAGCTCAGGGCCACCAAGTTAAAGCCACGTGGTTCGCTGAAAGATCTCTGCCTGTTATGGGGCGAGGAGGAGATAAATTATTCTTCAGCTCCTCAGTCGGCGGCGGAATAACCAATATAACAGACCAGCCGTTCTTTAATGACAGCATTGCTAGCAAAGTACAAGTATCTTCCGGCTTAGTTTTTTCCGGCTCTAGAGATGATAGTCTTTTAGCGAATTTCAGCGCTGACGGTGGGGTGTTACAAACACGGTTTTCTTATGATTATACTGGAGCTACTTGGGGATTAACAGACACCGATCCTTTTTCTGATAAACCGTGGTGGGATAAACCAAAGTTTGATGCAGTTGAATATATAAACAACACTGGTTCGCTACAGTACCCAGTTGTAAATGACGACCCATCAGCGATAGATATTTTAGATTATAACGGGGTAATAGAGCCATTAACAATTAGATCAGTAATTGGAATGTCTAGCACATTTATGGGTGATACCCTAGATCCTGAACCTCATTCTATCAGAGCGGGAATTGGCGGATCTTATGTAGAAGAGCAGTATAATCGATTTAATTTGTGTACTAACTTTTATAAAATAAGCGACTCTAATAAAAACTACCCTTTTTCATATGTGGTAGACTGGCACATATATGAAGGCTTTTCTTTCGCTGTTCCAGATTCAGCATATACTTTTGATGATAATTTAAATGACGGTCCGCAATTTATTGAAAAAACTTTACCAGAAATAATTTTTAGTAATGTTAGAGACCCTTTAATAAGATCATATTTAATGCACCAATCGACATCTGGTTCGATGGATGATAGACCGTCAAAAGATTCGATATCTAAACCATGTGGATTTATTTATGAAAATTGTTCCTTCGGAACAGACTCGTTAGCGTTTGGAGGACTGTTAAAGTGAGAAAAGACTTTAGGATAAAAAACTATCACAACCTGAATCAAGCAATTAAAGACTATCTTGAGACCGGAAATTTAACTCATTATTTTCTGTTCTTTTCTAGGGACGACGATAGCATAAATTCAACAATTAAAAATACTCAAAATAGTGAAGGCAAGTCTGCAGTAGCTAATAATGTCAGTGTCCTTTTTGACTCTCCCTATAAAAATATACTGTATACTAGTCTGATATCAAAAGAGTCTGATTCATATTATCGGATACCTTTTGGTAACGCTAATTTTAAACCATTCAGAAATAGCAGGCATTCAAAAACTTTGGCAATATGGTTTGCACTTCCAAAACTTTGGGAAGTAGATGGAACTCCATCCAGCTCAACTCAAATTATTTTTAATAAAATTAAACCTGGAGAAAGTAGCTGGATTGATGAGGGAGAAATCGCTCTTTATTATGAACAAGTCGATAACTCTATTAGACTTTCTATAAATGGTACAAATACAGATACGTCTAGTCCATCAATAAATGGCACACACTTTGACCTTGAGATTACTAGCAAAAATTTAAACAGTTTTTCATCCCCCATTCGGCCGGGTGATTGGATCCATTTTGCTTTTACGCAAGAAGATTTAGACCAATATTCTGCACCAACGCCGATAGAAGACGCATTTAAGATATACATAAATGGTGAACCAGCATTTGATTCAGCCACCGGTGGCGACGGAGGCTTCTATTCTAGCAATGCTGAACGCATATCAGAATATTGGCGCCCTTTTAATAACCAAGGTGATATGCTCTTAGGTAGAGGAGAGCCAGAC
>Ga0080013_1002752_pt1 | contig 19902 bp, 29 predicted proteins | sample ETNvirenome_6_85_FD_69236 | JGI IMG/M metagenome (GOLD analysis project Ga0080013, IMG submission 69236) | Marine viral communities from the Pacific Ocean - ETNP_6_85 (SPADES assembly) (version 2) | ecosystem: Environmental > Aquatic > Marine > Oceanic | place: Pacific Ocean | collected 2013-06-19 | reverse complement strand
GCTGTTGGGACAACCATCGCTCTCTTAGAACGTGGTTCAAGAGTCATGTCAGCGATTCACAAACGCTTATATGCGGCCATGAAACAAGAGTTTCAATTATTAGGAAATGTTTTTAAAACGTATCTGCCTCCTGAATATCCTTACGATGTTGTAGGAGCTCAACGAAATGTCAAAGTTTCAGACTTTGATGATAAGATAGACATTATTCCTATTGCTGATCCGAATATTTTTTCACAATCACAAAGAATTTCAATGGCACAAACAGAACTACAACTGGCGCAATCGAATCCAAAGATGCACAACTTATACGAAGCCTATCGAGCAATGTATCAGGCGATTGGAATTAAGGAGATTGATAAAATTCTTCCTCCACCAGTTCAACCACAGCCAACAGATCCTGCTATCGAAAATATTTTAGCGTTATCAGCAAAACCTTTTCAAGCTTTTAAAGGTCAGAATCACCAAGCTCACTTAACTTCGCATTTGGCGTTTATGTCGTCTAATGTTGCAAGAAATAATCCGGTTATTTTAAGTGCGCTAGAAAAAAACTGCTTTGAACACATTTCTATGATGGGTCAAGAGCAAGTTGAAGTAGAATTTAGAGAAGAACTAATGCAATTACAGCAAATGCAACAAATGGCACAACAAAATCCTGCTATGCAGCAAAATCCACAGTTCCAACAACAGATTATGCAGGTTTCAATGAAAGTGGAAGATAGAAAAGCGAAATTAATATCTGATATGATGATTGAGTTCAAAGACGAAGAATTAAAGATCATGGGTCAGTTCGGAAACGATCCAATTGCTAAATTAAAAGCAAGAGAACTTGATTTAAGAGCATCGGATAATGAGAGAAAAAGAGAACAAGACCAAGAAAAAATTAACACGGACAAAATGAAAGCCATGATGAACCAAGGCATTCAAGAAGATAAACTTGAACAAAACGAAGAATTAGCTGAACTTAGAGCTGATACTTCTCTTGAAAAACAACGAATGGCTAACGAGGTCAAATTATATTCTGATAGAATGAAGCGTCAGGACGTTAGGACCTTGAAAGGCCCTAGAAGATAGTATAGTAATATATAAGGAGAAAACTATGGCAAAAACAGAAGTCGGATACCCCGAAGGTGGCAAAAAGTACAAAGGTCCTTCTAAAAATTGTGGATTAGACCCAAGAGCAAAAGTCACTGACAGTGCGCTTATAGACAAAGGAACAAAAGTTAAAGTTCAGTCTACAGGCGGACATAAGGGTAGAAAACAAACAGCAACCTGGTTCTAATATGTGGTTTAATCTAGCCGGAATGGCTCTAAAAGCTGGAGCCAAGATTTATTCCAATAGACAAAGAACGAAAGTAGCTATGTCTGACGCCCAGCTCCTCCATGCCGAGCGTATGGCTCGCGGCGAGGAATCTTACCAGGGTAAACTCCTGGAAGCTAGACAATCAGATTGGAAGGACGAATTCGTCCTTGTCATCCTCTCGGCCCCCATAATTGTCTTAATGTGGGCAGTTATAAGTGACGATCCGACAGCAATGGAGAAGGTAAAGCTCTTTTTTGAGTATTTTTCAACGCTTCCTACATGGTTTACTAGCCTTTGGATACTTGTAGTCGGAAGTATTTTTGGCATAAAAGGAACTCAAATCTGGAGAAATGGTAAAGGTAAAAAATAGACTTGCGTTTAAATTTAAATTATATATAAACAAGGAGAAAAATTATGGCTAGTAAATGGAAAAAAAGATTAGGTAAGGCAGCAGCTCTTGCAGCTGGTATTTATGGGGCTACGAGATTTGGCAAAGCCCGTAAGAAAAAGGCGCTTAATGCTATAACTGCAGGGGATATAGTTCGTTCAAACTATCAGATACCTGATACTGATATGGGAGCAATTTCACCTGAATCGTATTATGATGCGTCGCAAGACAAGTCGATTCTGTTTGCTAAAGGTGGCAGAACAGGAGCTAAAAAAGGTGGCCTTATTAAAGGTAAACCTAAATTAGCAAAAAAAGGCTGGAAGTAAAAATAGAATTTTAAAATGAGTATAAAAGGAAAAGTTAAGTGGTTCAACCCTACCAAAGGATTTGGGTTTATTGAAAGAGAAGACAAAGAGAAAGACGTATTTGTTCATGTATCTGCAGTAAGAAAAGCAGCTATAGCTAGTCTTGGTGAAGGCCAAGAATTAACTTTCGAAATTGAAGAGAGCCCTAAAGGCTCTAATGCGATTAATTTACAGAAAGTATCTTAATGAAAAAAATATTTTTAATATTGGCATTATGTGCATTTGCCTTGAGCGCATGCTCTATAGGTAAGAAATGTACTTATACACAGGAAGGAACTAAACTTTCATCTTATGTATGGTTTTATAAAGATAAGCCGGTAGATTTAGACAAAGGGAATTGTAACTAATAATGCCCTTTAAGTCTGAAAAACAAAGACGGTATCTTTGGAAAAATGAACCCAAGGTTGCTAAAGAATGGACAAAAACGTACGGCAGTAAAGTAGGAAAGAAGAAAAAAACGAAGAAAAGGAGGAAGAAGTAATGGAAGACCTCGAATTAGTACAAAAATTAAGACGTATTATTAAAATGCGTCATGACGATGTTGTTGCTGCTATGGTTTCAGGTAGTGTTGACAATATGGAAAAATATCAATATATGTTAGGACAAATACGAACGTATTTGTATATGAGTCAGGAGATATCCAGCCTGCTAGAAAAAAAGGAGCAAAAAGATGACGGAACAGTTATCAGTATCAAAGGGAAAGCCAAAGATTGAGTTACCCAATAAAAAATTAGTAGGTGTACAACCTACTGAAAAGCCTAAAAAAGATTTAACTTCCGAAACAGCTAAATTGCCCACTCCAACGGGTTGGAGAATTTTAGTTTTACCTTTCAAAATGAAAGAGAAAACTAAAGGAGGAATTATTATAACTGACGACGTGGTAGAACGTGCGCAAGTGGCATCGACTTGTGGATTAGTTTTAGCATTAGGACCGGATTGTTATAGAGATAAGGAAAGATATCCTAAAGGACCTTGGTGTAAAAAAGGTAGTTGGATTATTTTCGCTAGATATGCCGGATCTAGAATTAAAATAGATGGGGGTGAAGTTAGACTTCTCAATGATGATGAAGTTCTAGCGACCGTGGAAAACCCCGAAGACATTTTCCACGATTTATAAACATAGGGAGGAACTATGCCAGACGAAGAAAAAGTAAAACAAGAAGACCTAGTTGATGTAGGCGAAACAGAAGGTGCTGAAATTGAACTAGATAAAAAAGCTGAAGGAGGAGAAGTAAAAGATGAAAAACCTACTCAAGACAGTGATAAGTCCGATGACACACCTGAGAAACTGGATGAGTCAGTGGATGTTCGAGATAGCAAGGACGATAAGGAACCAGAGAAAAAGGAAGAAGTAAAAGAAGAACAAAAGAAAGAAATGGATGAGTATAGCGAAGGCGTTAAAAAACGTATCGCTAAGTTAACAAGAAAAATGCGTGAAGCAGAAAGACAGCGGGAAGAAGCTGTTACTTATGCTCAACGTGTTATGCATGAAAGGGATAGCCTAGCTCAACAAAGTGTTAGTTTAGATAAAAACTACACTTCTGAAATGGAAGGAAGAATAACATCTTCTCTTGCAGCTGCTCAAGCTAAATTATCTGCTTCACGTGAAGCGGATGATAAAAAAGCTGAAGTAGAGGCTTTAACAGCCATTTCTCAGTTAGGATATGAACAGGCACGACTTGCAGAACTAAAAAGCAGACAAAAATTGGAAGAAACTGCTAAAGAAGATGCAAGAAAACGAGGGCCTGCAGCTCAATATCCTACTCAATCAACTCCGCCTGTGGATTCTAAAGCAGAAGACTGGGCAGAGAAAAACGAGTGGTTTGGTAAAGATAATGCTATGACGTACACAGCATTTGACTTACACAGGAAACTTACCGAAGAAGAAGGATTTGATCCAAAATCAGATTCATACTATGAGGAAATAAATAAAAGAATAAGACTTGAATTTCCCCACAAATTTGGTAATACTACAGACAGACCGGTTAGTAAACCTACACAAAACGTTGCCTCTGCAACGCGTAGTTCAAAGACTGGCCGCACAACTGTAAAACTCACACCGTCACAGGTAGCAATTGCTAAAAAGTTACGGGTGCCACTAGAAGAGTATGCAAGACAATTAAAACTCACGAAGGAGGAATAGCATATGAATAAGACAACAAATAAATCTTCCCGTGCGGGCCAAACTAGAGAAAAAACAAAACGTAAAGTAGTTTGGACTCCACCATCGTACTTAGATACACCCAACGCGCCAACTGGATTCAGACACAGATGGGTCAGGGCAGAAATCTTAGGGTACGTCGACACGAAAAACATACAAGGACGCTTAAGAACCGGGTATGAATTAGTAAGAGCCGACGAATATCCAAAAGATGACTACCCAGCAATTCCAGACGGTAAGTATGCAGGGGTGATCGGGCACGGAGGCCTTGTGCTAACAAGGGTACCGGAAGAGATCGCGCAAGCAAGAGCTGATTATTTTTCTAAATTAGGAAAAGATCAGATCGAGGCAGTTGATAACGATTTACTGAAGGAACAGCATAAGAGTATGCCGATCAATATTGATCGACAGTCTCGTACAACCTTCGGTGGTACAAAGAAGTAGAGTTTTACTTCTCGGGTTAATCCCTACCAACGAATTTATATAACCGTCTACGGATAGAACCGTGGACATAAGGAGAACCGAAACATGGCAAATCAAGACGCTCCATTTGGCTTTAGAGCTGTTGGCGGCATGGGATCAAGCTATGAAACACAAGGTACTTCAAAGTATCAAATCGCAGATAATTCAACATCTCCGATTTATCAAGGTGACCTTTGCATGGTCGGAAATAGCGCTTCAAGCGCAACCGATGCAAACAGTGTTGCAGTTGCAGTGGGCTACATTTCAGTAGCTGCTGTCGCGGAAGATACATTGAACTTTGGTGTTTTTAATGGCTGTTACTATATCGATCCAACCACTTCTAAACCAACATGGAAAAACTATTACCCAGGCGCGGTCAATATCACGACTGGAACAATAGACGCGTATTGTTATGATAATCCTCAACAATTGTATGAGGTACAAAGCGCTGGAACTCTAACTCAAGCATCCGTCTTTAATCTAGTAGATACTGCTACATACGACGCAGGAACCTCTAGAGACGGACTTTCTGATGAAGAAATTTCAGGTAGTCTCGTGAGTAGCGGAGCAACTGGTCAATGGAGAATACTCCGTTTATCAGAAGATCCAAGTAACAGCGACACAGGTTCAGCTAATGCCAACTGGATAGTAAGATTGAATGAATCAATCTACTATAACGGCGCGGTATTAACATAATAGGAGCATAGATAAACAATGGCAATATCACGTAATCAGCTAGTTAAAGAACTAGAGCCAGGTTTGAATGCACTATTCGGCCTGGAATACAAACAATACGAAAATCAGTCGTCTGAAATATATACGACTGAATCATCTGACAGAGCTTTCGAAGAGGAAGTTATGTTGTCAGGTTTTGCAAGCGCATCAGTTAAACCAGAAGGATCTGGCGTGACTTATGACAATGCACAAGAAACTTTCACAGCAAGATATACGAACGAGACAATTGCTCTCGCTTTCGCAATCACTGAGGAAGCTATTGAAGATAACCTGTATGACAGACTTGCTTCTAGATACACAAAAGCTTTAGCAAGATCGATGGCAAACACTAAACAAGTGAAAGCTGCTTACCCCTTGAATCAAGGTCTACCAAGTATAGACAACTATGATTCAGGCGACGCGGTTTCCTTGTTTAATACTTCGCATACTACGATAGCAGGGAGTTTCCAAAACACTCTGTCTACTCAAGCAGACTTAAACGAAACATCATTAGAGCAAGCGTTAATTGATATCGCTGCAATAACTGATGAAAGAGGTTTAAAGATCGCTGCAAAAGGTGTGAAGATGATCATCCCATCTGCTAATCAGTTCACTGCTGAGAGATTGACGAAATCTCAAGGTAGAGTTGGAACTGCTGATAATGATATCAATGCAGTCAAATCTTTAGGTATGATTCCTCAAGGATATAGAGTGAACAATTACCTAACAGACACAGACTCTTGGTACATAATCACAGATGTACCTAATGGTATGAAGCATTTCGATAGATCCCCTCTTACAACTAAGATGGAAGGAGATTTCGATACTGGCAACGTTAGATACAAAGCTAGAGAAAGATACGTTTTTGGCGTATCAGACCCTAGAGGTATCTTCGGTGTTGAAGGTGCTTAATACTTAAGCAATAAATTAGAAATGAGGCGGCCTCAAAACTGCCTCATTTCGACAATAAAGTGATAAATTACCTATGAAGAACTTCAGAATTCAAATAAGATATTGTGGCTATTACGCTAACTTTATTGTTAAGTGTGAAGACACCCCTCGAGATATCGAAAATTCTATCCTTGACAAGCTAGGAAAAAATGAGGTAAAGTTCGAGTCTGATGGATTTACCGGTAAAAAAGGTAAGTGGATAACTTATGAGGAAGTTATAAATGACCCAAGACCTGTACAAACAAAAAAAGTCCTTGGAGTTGAGTTGGGAGCAGGAGTATAACGAATCAGGAAAATATACTCTCCACATGGTTGAGATTGATGAAAAGATTAAAAGCATCATTACTCAGATCAAGTTGGCAGAAGCTCGTGAAGCTGATCTTAGAAATAAGATCATTAGTTCAAGGCCTGAAGTGTCAGTAGCCACTTAATAAAACGCTACATCTCGGAAACCTTTCCAAACAACGTAATCTCTTGCGCTCTACGCAAAAGTGAGTTATATCTAAATTACTATACAATTAAAAACGAATGTAGACGAGTATAGTCGACGACCTAGAGACTACATTCACATAATCTAGGAGGATTATAATTATGGGTACAACTACATTTTCCGGACCAGTAAAAGCCGGAACAATTAGAGAAGGAGCATCAGCTAATTTAGGTTTTGTCACAATGGCACAATCTGCAGCAATTACTGAACTCGCTGCTAATACAGCTACTTCTATTATTATTCCAGCAAATAGCCAAATCACAAACATGTATGTTTTGGTACAAACTGCTTGGGATGGTGGAACTAACACAATTGATGTTGGAACATCTGCGGATCCTGATCTGTTTTGCGATGGTCTCGCAGCTACAGCTTTAGGAAATCACAGAGTAACTGCAGCAGCTACTGGAACAGAAGCATCTTGGAAGGACATTGGTACATCTGATGTTACTATCTATGTTGACTCTGTTGCCGGAGGTAGCGGTGTTGGTGTTTTGACGGTGGAATACCTTCAAAATAGAAACTTAAGCTAATAAAATAATGTGAGCTCCTTCGGGAGCTCACGACTAAGGAGAAAAATATGAGCACATATCCAGTGGATATAAAAACAGCGAACATTACGTCAACTGCTACGACGACTGTGTTTAATGGTCCAGCAAGAGTTTTAGGAGTGTCATGGACGCAACCATCTAATGTTGGTGCAGGAACAATAACAGTTAATGATGATACAACAGCAGTATGGGTCATTCATGTTCCAGCTTCAAATGTTACAGATCATAAAGCTCCTGTTTATGGAAACATAATGTTACCAGGAACGGGAATTAAGGTTAACACAAGTTTAAAAGTAACGAACGCAGTAACAACACACGTAACCGTTTTCTATGGGTAGGGTTAGATGGCTAACACTACTTCTCAGTCTTATACTTTTGACAAGACTCTTCCGATCGAAGAAGTTATAGAAGAAGCTTACGAACGTATTGGACTTCAGAACGTTTCGGGTTATCAATTAAAAACTGCTAAACGATCTTTAAATATTTTATTTGCGGAATGGGGTAATAGAGGACTTCATTATTGGGAAATTGCTAACCAAGGAATCACTTTGGTTGAAAATCAAAATGTTTATATAATGTATAGATCTCCAGCGGATGGAGCTTCTAACGGATTAACAACTACTTTATCTTCTACTATTAATTCTTCTGTCACAGACATTCCTTTAACGAGTGTTACTGATATGCCAGGAGCTAGCGAAGGTGGAGGAACTATTACTATAGGGTCTGAAACCATTAGATATACTGGAAAATCAGCTGCTACAGGTGCAGCTAATCTTACAGGAGCTGTTCGTGGTTCTAATAATACAACGGCTGCGGGACATACTAGTGGAGATGCAGTTACTCAACATGCTACAGGAATTGATGATATTTTAGAATGTAATTATAGAATTACTTCAACAAGCGTAGACTCTCCTATGACAGAAGTAAGTAGATCTCAATATCAAGGATACTCTAATAAAACTGCGACAGGAATTCCTACATCGTTTTTTGTTCAACGTTTTATTGATAGAACAATTATCACTATTTATTTAACACCAAATGCAGCGGTAGATGGAAATAAATTAAATTTTTATTACACAAGAAGAATTCAAGATGCCGGCGCCTATACAAATGCAACAAATGTACCTTATAGATTTGTACCTTGTATGGCAGCAGGATTGGCTTATTATTTATCACAAAAAAATATGCCTCAAAGATCACAGGAATTAAAATTATATTACGAGGATGAATTAGCTAGAGCAGTGAAAGAAGATGCTGATATTACTAGCACCTATATTGCTCCGAAAGTTTATTATCCTGACACGGCGGTTTAATTATGACTACTTTTTCTTCTGGAAAACATGCTTTAGCAATTTCAGATCGTTCAGGCTTAGCTTTTCCTTATACAGAAATGGTAAGAGAATGGAATGGAGCATGGGTTCATTTCTCTGAGTACGAACCTAAACAACCTCAATTACAACCTAAACCTACCAGTGCTGATCCTCAAGCTCTACAAAGAGCAAGACCAGCGAGAACTGAATTTGCTACGGAAGATTTTTTACCTAATAATCCTTTTTCAACGGCTTCTAATACTACATTAACTTTTTCATTTCCGTTTGGAGGATTAGCAGTTAACGATCAAGTTAGATTTACAGAAGTTAAACAAGCAGTAGGAGGGGTTTCAATTGCAGCTTTAGAATTAAATACTACTTTAAATGGAGACATTACTGCTAGTGTAGCTACTATTACTTTAACAGATGCTTCTAATTTTCCAACGAGCGGCTACATTGTTATTAGAAAAGTTTTGACTTCGGATGATACCAGTGATCCCTTATTAATTGGAACTTTAGCTAATGAAACCATTAAGTATACTGGTAAATCTAGTAATGATTTAACAGGATGCACACGAGGAACGGCTGCTCCTTACAGAGGAGAAACTCCATCTAATACTACGGCGCGAACTCATAGTAGTGGAGCTAAGGTTTTTGGATCTCATAAAATTGTTTCAAGAGTTTCTACAACAATTAAACAAGCTGGAGTACCCTCTACAGTCACTCAATACAACAGCTTTACGTTGACTTTGCCTTCAGCAGCATCTACAACTGAAACAGGAGGAGGATTAGGTTGTGTTATAGGACCAGTTAATCAAAGAAGAGCATAATGATTACATTTATAAAAAAAATATTTAAAAAACTTTTTGGTAAAAAAGAAGAAGTGGTAGTAGAATCTGCTCCTTCACCAAAGCCAGAACATTGTAACACTCATAATAGATATAAAAAAAGCTGTCCTGCTTGTAGAGAGGTAATAGCATAATGTCTGGATATAGTTATACTGATTTAGTTACCCATATTAGAAATTACACAGAAACAGACTCTAATGTTTTAACTACAGCAGTTTTAGAAAGCATTATTCTTAATGCCCAACAGCGTATTTTTTTAGATCTTCCTATGGACTCTGATAGACAAATGGCTACCGGAACGTTGGTTACAGATGATAATACTATCAATGTCCAAGCAGGGGCTGTTTTTGTAAGAGGGGTAGAGGTATTTGAATCTACAACTGCTCTTACAGGGGTTTCTCATTTTTTACAGAAAAAAGATGTTACTTACCTAAGAGAATATATATCAAAATTAACAGGGCCTGAAGGAGGCCAAGCAGCTCAAGATGTAACCGGTTTCCCTAAATATTATGCGATGTTTGGAGGAGCTACTGGATTAGGAGCCACAACATCAGGAGGATTGCTTATAGCCCCTACCCCAGATGCGGCCTACAATTTTAGATTATATTATAATAAGATGCCAGCAACTTTGGAATCTAGTTCAAATGAGACTAATTATGTAAGTTTAAATTTTCCTCAAGGACTTTTATACGCCTGTCTAGCAGAGGCTTATGGGTATTTAAAAGGCCCAATGGATATGTTGACACTTTATGAAAACAAGTATAAAACGGAAGTACAGAAGTTTGCAGGAATACAACTTGGTAGACGAAGAAGAGATGACTACACAGATGGTACTGTTAGGATTCCAATAAAATCTCCGTCTCCCTAAAAGAGGATTAAATTATGGCAATAACATCGGCAATATGTAATAGTTTCAAAACTGAACTTTTAACAGGAACACACAATTTTACTGCATCGTCAGGTAATACTTTTAAACTGGCTTTATATTCCAGTAACTCAGCGACTTTAAGTAAATCAACAACTGCATGGGCGGCGGCATCTGATCCCACAGCAGATCCAACGAATACTTATGAAGTTACAACAACAAGTTCAGGATACACAAGCGGAGGAAATTCTTTAACAAGTACAACTCCAGTTTTATCCGGCGATACTGCATGTTGCTTATTCGCAAGTACCAGCTGGGGATCCACTGCATCTTTCACAGCAAGAGGTTGTTTAATTTACAATTCAAGTGCATCTAACAAAGCTGTATGTGTAGTTAATTTTGGTGCAGACAAAACTGTAACAACTGGAACTTTCACAGTAGAGTTTCCAGCTCAAACTGCAGGTAACGCCATCATACAGATAGCATAAGGAGGACATCCTTATGTCAACAGTCACATCAGGATGGGGACGCTTAACCTGGGGTCGAGCTAACTGGAATGAATCAACAACATACGCTACAGGATGGGGTGCCCAATCATGGAATGACGGTGAATGGGGCGATCTTTCTGATTCAACTGTATCACTTACAGGTCAATCGGCTACATCAGCCGTAGGAGTACTTACCGCTTATCAACAACCTGGTTGGGGAACTTTAACTTGGGGAATTAATGGTTGGGGTTCTGTTGAAGAAGCTAGCTTTACCTTAACTGGTTTATCCGCTACATCAACGGTTGGAAGTTTCACACTTCCAGATCAATTGATGGGGCTTACAGGGTTATCATCTACATCTACTGTAGGATCCTTAACTACTAAGTCTGACGCCACATTTACTTTAACTGGACAAGCTCTTATATCATCTTATGGTTTATTATCCGTTGATGATCATTCAGTAGGTCTAGCCGGTCAATCAGCAACTACAACTTTAGGAACTCCTACTACTACTCAGGTAACTCTTGCGAGTTTAGCAGGTCTAGGATTATCTTCTACTTCAGCCGTAGGATCAGTAACTATTACCTCTAATCCTACAATGACTTTAACAGGTCAATCTGCTTCAACAGCTTTGGGTACCCTTACATCTTCCCCAGAAACTAAGGCTAATTTAGCCGGATTAGGATTATCAGCTACTTCAGCTGTAGGAAGTCTCACTACTACTCAGGCAACTATTGCTAGTTTAAATGGGCTAGGATTGTCCATGACGGCTACCGTAGGAGCCGCATTCCCAGTAGGATATGCAGTAGAATCAATAACAGGAAATACGAGTTATACTGGTGTTGACATTACAGGAAACACATCGTATACAATTGATACACACGTTCCAAATTAGGAGAATTAAAATATGGCGTCATCATATAACAGTTTAGGAATCCAGTTAATGGCTACTGGCGAGAAAGCCGGTACATGGGGTACACTAACTAACGAGAATTTAAATTTTTTCAGAGATGTTTTTGGTTATATTTCTATCGCAATGACAGCGGATAGAACTTTAACTATTCCTGATGCTTCTACTGGTACTTATGATGGTAGAGCTTTCATTATTAAACTTACAGGTTCAACTGGTGGAAACAGAGTTCTAGATATTGCAGCAACGGCAGGATCTGGTTCTTCTCCAGGAGGAACAGCATCTATTTTAAAACCTTTTTTAATTATTGATGGCACGACTAGAGGTGCTACTGATACTATTACTTTTAAAGTAACAGGCGCAACTGGAATTGCTATTCCTAAATATGGTAATATTTTCTGTTATCATGATGGAACAGACATTCGTACTTCAGGAATGTTAAGTACGAGAGGATCGGCTGGAACAGCGGCCGCTCAACCGGCATATACATTACCCGCAGCAGATGGGACTAATGGCCAAGCTTTAGTTACTGATGGTTCAGGCTCAGTGAGTTTTGGAAGTGCTGGCGTAACAACAGGAAAAGCTATTGCAATGGCAATGATTTTCGGATAAAAACAAACAAAGGAATTAAAATATGGCGAATCCAAATATAGTATCAGTATCAAGTATCTACGGTGGTAATTACGGTTGGAATTTATCTAACACTTTAACTGCTACATTACTTACAGTAGATTCAGAAAAATTATTAAAAATTAACAGAATCGTATGTGCTAACGTTGATGGTTCTGCAGCAGCGGATCTCAATTTATATGTTGATGGTATTGGAACTGCTGCCGCAAATGGATTAACCCCAACAGGAGCAGATGCTACTGTTTATTTAGCAAAAACAATTTCAGTCCCTGCAGATTCTTCACTTGTGGTATCGGACACTCCCATCTATTTAATGGAAGGCGATATCTTAAAAGGTGGAGCAAGTGCAGCAGGGGATCTCGATCTATTCATATCGTATGAAGTACTAGACGACGCGTAGGAGGTAATCTAAACCATGGCTAATGGCGGAATTATCGGACCTAACAACCCAGTCGGTAAAATAGTTAAACCCAAAATTTCAGTCTTCTCGGCATCGGGAACACTTACAACAGACGCATGTACAGCAAATGTTGATGTTGTTGTAGTTGCTGGTGGTGGCGGAGGTGGAGCTGGCGGTGTTGGTGGTGGCGGCGGAGCTGGTGGAATTAGAGCTTTAACCTGTCAATCGGTTTGTGGTTCAACAGATTATACAATCACTGTAGGTGCAGGGGGAACAGGTGGTCCTTATCCTGGTGGTGCTTCAACAAAAGGTGGCGATTCAAGTATAGCTTTATCAAGTACAATCGAAGCCGAAGGTGGTGGCCTTGGTGGAAATGAAAGTGGAGCCGGTGGTCCAGGAGGATCAGGTGGCGGAAACGCTGGTAATGGTGCTCCCGGAACTGGAGGAACAGGAAATACTCCTCCTACAAGTCCTGCGCAAGGTTTTAATGGCGGAGGAAATTGTGGATCCAGTGCTCCCACACGAGCAGCTGGTGGTGGGGGTTGGACAGCAGTAGGTGGATGTTCTTCACCAAGTTTAACGGGTGTTGGCGGAGCCGGTGGTTCAATTACTTCAACAGTAGATATTACAAGTTATGGTGGTGCCGATGGAGCTTTCGACGGAAACGTTGGAGGTGGTGGCGGCGGAGGAGTAGCTAACCCTGGTGGTGGCCCTCCTTTTGCAATTCCAGGCGGAGCTGGTGGTTCAGGTGGTGGTGGAACAGGTGGCGTTGGTGGAGCCACATATCCTACTCCCGGTCCGGGTCATAGTACAGAACCCCCTAATGCACCAATTGGTGTAGGCGGAGGCGGTCGCGGTGGTGGAGGCGGCGGAGGTGGCTGGGGCCCTGGTAATCAATGGGGTGCTAATGGTGGTTCCGGTGTAGTTGTCGTTAAAGAAAAAGCGGCTTGCACAGTATGTAAAGTTTCAGGCATGTGGAGTATGGAAGATCAATATGATGCAGCCTTACAATGTAAATGGGCATTTCCTACAACTCGAGGATTCCCAGTTAACGTATTAGTTGTCGGTGGAGGCGGTGGAGGATTTGCTTCAGGTGCAGGTGCTGGTGGCTATCAATATAATACAGATTTAAAATTAACAGCTGCTACAGGTTATTCAGCAGTAATAGGTGCTGGAGGAACAGGAGGAATATTTGCTCCTACGGGAGATATATGTAGTACCGATGGTGCTACATCAAGTTTTAGTGGTCCAGGTATTCATACAATATGTAGTAGTGGAGGAGCTCAAGGAATTACAAATGGTTCTCCAGGATGCACAGGAAAAGATGGAGCTTCTGGAAGCGGAGGTCATATGGGACCTGCTCCAGGACACGTTTATGCGGGATGTGGAAATAGTCCGGCAAAATTTATGTCTCAAGGAAATCCAGGCGGAAGAGGAACCCCAGCCGATAATGCTGGTTTTGGTGGTGGAGGTGGCGCCGGTGCGGCAGCTGCTGATCTTCCCAATCAAGGTGCTGGAACAACGGGTCCAGGAGGAGCTGGTGGTGCAGGTTCAAGTGGATGGCCCGGAGATTGTACATTAAGAGCAGGCGGTGGCGGAGGTCGTGGAGGATATCCAGATCCCGTAGCGCGTTGCTCACCAAGTTTTCCAACTTACGGAGGGGCTGGAGGCCCCGGCGGGGGTGGTGCAGGAGTTTCAGGATCCGATCCTTCTCCTCAACCCGTACCTTTATCTAAAACAGTAGGATTCGCAGGAACAGCTAACACTGGTGGCGGTGGTGGTGGAGGCGGAGGTAATCCCAATCCATGTAATTGTTCTAAAAAAGGTGGAGCTGGAGGTTCAGGGGTTGTTATTATTCAATACCCAGGTAGTCAACAAGCAACTGGAGGAACAGTTTCTTCTGTCCCAGGTTGCAAAACTCAACATTTATTTAATAGTACGGCAACATTTGCAACAAGTAATCCAACTTCTCCTGTCTCGATTTGTTATTTAGTAGTCGGCGGAGGCGGAGGTGGTGGACGTTCTCCAACTGGTCCTACTGGATGTAGTGGTGGTGGCGGAGGTGCTGGTGGATACCGAACATCTTATGGAGTTCCCGGTGCTGGAGCCCTTGCCTTTCTTGATAACACAAGTTATGGAATTGTTGTTGGCGGTGGAGGAACTGCTGGAGCTCAAAATGACTGTAGTGCATGTGATGCAACTCCAGGATCAGATTCTTCCGTATTACATATTGTATCAACGGGTGGAGGTCATGGATTAAATACTCCTCCTACTCCAGGAACTGCTGGTTCCGGAGGTTCAGGGGGTGGTGCGTCTTCTGGTCCAGGTAAAAGTGCTGGTGCTGGAGATACGCCTGCGGCTCCTGCAGCTTTAGGAGGTCCTCAAGGATATCCAGGAGGAACTGGAGCTGATGGTCCTGCCAACATGGGTGGTGGCGGTGGAGGTGGTGCCGGTGGTGCTGGTTCTAATGGAACTACAAGCGCAGGTGGCGCTGGTGGTGTAGGTAAACCGAATTCAATAACAGGTTCTGCTTTAAGTTACGCGGGTGGTGGCGGAGCTGGCGGTGGTGGAGGCGGAGGAGCCGCTTCTCCATGCGGAACTGGAGGAAAAGGAGCTACCGCAGGAGGTCCAGCATCCGATGCCGGAACTACCAATAGAGGTGGTGGCGGTGGAGGTGGAGCTAGAGGCCCAGCCGGTGGAATTGCAGCTGCGGGAGGTTCTGGGATTGTTATATTAAGATTAGCAACAGCGGATAAACCTGCTAGTTTTGCAGTTGCTCCATGCACAAATACGGTAACTACTGATGGATCTTGCACTGTGGCTACTTTTACGGTAACAGGTACCTTGACTTTGTAGTTTACAAATGTATAAATTTTTAATATAAATATCTAAGGAGAATAATAAATGGCACATTTTGCAGAATTAGAATCAAAAGTAGATCCAACAGGACATACTGCTGATACACATTTAATTGTAAAAAGAGTTGTTGTAGTAGACAATGCTCACGTTGAAAGTGATGAACACCCAAGTGGAGAAAACTGGTGTTCTACATTTTTTGGTGGTGGAAATTGGAAACAAACTTCTTATAATCATAATTTTAGAAAAAAATACGCTGGTGTAGGAGATGTATACGACAGCGCTAAAAACAAATTTTTAAGTCCTCAACCATTTGCTTCATGGTCACTAAATGCTAGTGATGATTGGGAAGCTCCAGTAGCACATCCAAGAAATGCTGCTGCAGAACACGATCAAAATTATCATATTAGTTGGGATGAAGATAATCAAAGATGGAGTGGGGTAAAATCATCCGATCAAAGTAATTGGAACTGGGACGCTTCAGGCTTGACTTGGGTGTCCGCATAAGGAGACTCAAATGGCCAAATCAGGTCGTTCACAAGGTGGTATTATCGGAAAAGTCAATAAGACTTCTTTCGGAAAAGATAAAGTTACCAGAACTACAGCCACAGGAACATTCACAACACAACCCGGAACAACAAAACTTACTTACACTGTCATAGCTGGCGGTGGAGGCGCGATGGCTGATGGTGGCGGTGGAGGCGGAGCTGGTGGCGTTTATACTACTGAAAATTCAGATGTTTGCGGAGCAACAGGTTATCCAATAACTATTGGAGCAGGTGGTGATGGAAGATGTAATCCAGGAGGAACCGATCCTGCAACTCGAGGAAGTTCTAGTGTAGCATTTTGTACAACAGTAACTGGTGGTGGAGCTGGAGGTCCAACACCTTTAGGACCTGGCGGTTCAGGTGGTGGCGGACAAAAAAGTCCCCCTTATGCTGGAGGAACTGGAAACACTCCTCCTTTAAATCCTGTACAAGGATATGCAGGGGGTACTGGAGCCAATACTTTAGGTGAACAAGGTGGCGGTGGCGGTGGAGCAGGCGCTGTAGGCGGAAACGCATGCGCTCCTAATGCTCATGGTGGAGCAGGCGGCGCTGGAAGAGATTTAACCCCTTTTTATGGATGTGCTCCTCAACCTTATTATATAGCTAACGTAACTGGTAAAGGAGACACGGCGTGCGGAGTATTTGCAGGCGGAGGCGGTGGTGGTGCAGGAAAACCTGGCGTACCAGGTGGAGCCCCTCCAGGTCAAGTAGCAGTTGGCGGTGATGGAGGCGGAGGCGATGGTGGTGTTTCTTCAGGACACCCTGGATGTTCATCTATTTCAAGTGGAAAATGTGGAGTCGCTAATACAGGCGGAGGCGGTGGTGGAGGTTCTCCTCCAGGTGGCCCAACCGGTGGAAAAGGCGGTTCAGGAGTTTTACTTACAAAAGAATTAAATTACGCATCAGGCATGTGGCCGATGCAATCACAATTTCAAAAACAATCAGCTGGAACATGGCCTTTTGCAGGCACTACTATAAATTATTTAATGGTTGCTGGTGGAGGCGGAGGTGGTGTATCTGACGTTGGAGGAGGAGGCGGTGGAGCTGGTGGTTATCGAGCTACTGGATTCGGACCTAGTCCTTTACAAGGGGATTCTTTTTATTTATCTGGAGCCCCAACTACAACATTCACGGTAACAGTGGGTGCTGGTGGAGCTGGAGGAACAGACAATCCTTATGGTACTAATGGAAAAGGAGCTGACGGCACCAATTCAAGTATAGCGCATCCCGCTATTACAACTCTTACTGCTGAAGGTGGTGGAGCTGGTGGTGGAACAAACGGTGCTCCGGGTAAACATGGTAATCCGGGTGGTTCAGGTGGTGGTGGAGCTTTAGGACCTTCTTGTGGAGGTTGTGGAAATACACCTCCCGTATCTCCCCCTCAAGGGAACGCCGGAGGAGATAGTAAATGTGGACCCGCAACCGCGAGTAATACGGGATCAGGTGGTGGAGGTGCAACAGCGGCTGGAACTAATGGAACCTCAACCGGTCCAACTTCTACAACAGCAGGTCCAGGTGGAGCAGGAGCTCCTAATTTAATTGCTCCCGCGTTTCCAGGTGGAACAACATTCGCAGGAGGAGGCGGTGGTATGTCACACCCTAGTGGTACCCCAGGCACAGGAGGTGCCGGTGGAGGAGGTACAGGTGCTGATTGCGGAGCTAATGGAACTACTAATTTAGGTGGTGGCGGATCGGGCGCTAATGGTAATGGCTCAAGTGGAAGAACCGGAGGAACAGGTGGTCCCGGCATTGTTATTTTAAGATTTCCAACTGCTTCTAAAAGTCCAAGTTATGCGGTAGCTCCAGGAACAAATACTACAGCAACAGTAGGATCATGTACCGTAGCTACTTTTACGGTTTCAGGTACATTAGTTTTATAAAAATTTTTTTCATCAAATTTTACTACCCATCCTATATTTTATAGGAGAAGAATTGATATAGATCAAATTGACTTCATTGTCTAATATGCTATAAAGAAGGGGAAAGATTAAAAGATGAATTTAAAAAATTATTATTGGTATTATCAAAAAGCAGTCCCAGAACATATCTGTGATAAGATTGTTAAATATGGATTACAGATTAAGGAACAAATGGCCATTACAGGTGGTTATGGAGATCCTAAAAATCTTAATAAAGATCAAATTAAAGATTTAAAAAAGAAAAGAAATTCTAATATCGTTTGGATATCAGAAAACTGGGTCTATAAAGAACTCCATCCTTTTATTCGTCAAGCCAATATTAATGCAGGCTGGAATTTTCTCTGGGATTGGTCAGAGTCCTGTCAATTTACTAAATACAATAAAGGCCAATATTATGATTGGCATTGTGATAGTTGGGAAGTACCCTATAATCAACCCAATACGATGAGTCATGGTAAGATAAGAAAATTATCAGTCACGCTTTCTTTATCTGATGAAAAAGATTATAAAGGAGGAGAACTGGAATTTGATTTTAGAAATTTAGATCCAGATAAAAAAAGAAATACTAGAATATGTAAGGAAGTTAGACCTAAAGGATCTCTGGTAGTTTTTCCTTCTTTTGTATGGCACCGAGTTAAGCCCGTTAAAAAAGGATCAAGATATAGTTTAGTTATTTGGAATTTAGGACGCCCTTTCGTATGAAGAAAAAAAAGAAAATAAAACTTAAAGAATTATGTCAAGCTTCAGAAGGAGGGAAGAAGGCGCCTGAAGTTCTTAAGACAGAACATTATTTTACTTCTCCTGTTTATTGGACCGATAAACCGGAGTGGGTGAAGAAACTTAATACAGCATCCGATCCTTATATCAAGCAAGCACGATTAAATAATCTCGATGAGATTAAAAAAAGAAATAAAAAATATGGAAACAAGGGAGAACACCCATGGGTCCACCATTCAACTACTTTGATTAATGATCCTCAGTTTAAAGTGCTACAAGATTATATTGGGGCTACCGCATGGAATCTTTTAGATGGTCAGGGTTTTGATTTATCTAATCATTCTATTTTTATTACGGAATTATGGGTTCAAGAATTTTCTAAAGATGGGGGAGGTCATCACACTTTACACACTCATTATAATGGCCATATCTCGGGATTCTTTTTTCTTAAAGCAAGCGATCTGACTTCTAGACCTGTTTTTGAAGACCCAAGGCCAGGTAATGTGATGAACTTACTTCCTCAAAAAGATCCATCTATAATGACTCTAGCCTCTCATCAAGTTAATTATCTTGCTAAACCGGGCAGACTTATATTCTTTAATTCTTATTTACCTCATATGTATAGTGTGGATAACGGCTATGAACCTTTTCGCTTTATTCATTTTAATATACAAGCTATCCCTAACAGCGTATTAGGAAAACCTCATCAACCCACATGGTTAGAGAGACAAAAAAATGACAAGAAAAAATAAAATAATACATATGCCTCAAGCTACACAGAATGCTTATGTTAAAACTATTTTAGGACAACATCCTAAAAAACTTCCAGATGATTTTGTGGAAACATTAATCGAAGAAAAAAGAAAACAATTATTAAAGGAGAAACATGTCATTCAAAAGAAATAAATATAAAGTTTTAAAACAAGCCGTCTCTAAAGAACTCGCACAGTTTGTGTATACCTACTTTTTAAATAAAAGAAGAGTGGCCAGATTCTTTTTTGATATTAAATGGATTAATCCTTTTGCAGAAGA
>Ga0080013_1002751_pt1 | contig 19905 bp, 21 predicted proteins | sample ETNvirenome_6_85_FD_69236 | JGI IMG/M metagenome (GOLD analysis project Ga0080013, IMG submission 69236) | Marine viral communities from the Pacific Ocean - ETNP_6_85 (SPADES assembly) (version 2) | ecosystem: Environmental > Aquatic > Marine > Oceanic | place: Pacific Ocean | collected 2013-06-19 | reverse complement strand
TTGTCAAGTTCCGACTCATAGACTTCGATCGGCTCGGAGACAGATTCAACCCAATATTCGCGACCGCGGTAAATAACGGCCTTTTGTGTATCACAAGAATTAATCAAGAGAAACTCCCAAAGGAAAAGCGGGGCGCCTATCCGAGCGCGCCCCCGCGATAATTTACACTTGCGAGCCCGCCGCCGCCCGCGCCCGCTCCGCGGCTAACTCAAGGTCGATACCGTTGGTCGCTAAAATCTCAACCATTTTGACAAGCGCCGCGTTCGCCTCCGCCTTCGATAGGCCTTTGTCACTTGTCAACGCCGCGAAAAATGCAACATCAAATGTTTCGGCCAGCTTGTCCGCTACTTTCAGCGGAAAAGGAACGCTGGACGATTTGCGCGCCGTCGGCTTAAACGGGCGAATTGTCTCGCGGACGTTAGGCGCCGCAACGCCTTTTGTATCGGCCTTTTTCGCGGCGTCCCGAACGGCTTCAATAGCGTCCGACTGTTTATCGTCGGACACGCTCGCGAGTTCAATGATCGCGGTGCGATTGAACTCACTACTCAGATTGACGAATTTTTCGGCGTCGAACTTGGACGCAATCCTGATCGCGTCCATAAACTTAGTCCGACCGAAATCAAAGCGACCACTTTCGATCAGACCGTCAACGATCTGATTGCGACTCTTTTTGATAGACGCCGCAATCGCTTTGTCGGCTTTGTCGCCGCTCTGTTTCTCCCCATCGGCCAACCAGATTTTCTCCGACTCACTAAGGATAGTCCAGCCGAGCGTATACTCGGCTTCCATACCCTTGCTAATCGCGGCGTCGATCTCCACGCCGCACTGATCAATAACAGCCAAAACGGCGTTGTCAACGCCCGCTTTGACTTCGGCTTCATTCAACGTCTTAGCCATTGTAACTTGCTCCCGATAAAGGTTAACCGTTCGGAATCCGAACGGATCAAGCTTGCGGAGTCGATAGACGCTCCGCTAATAGTTGAACGCCCCATGAACACCATAGGTTCCCTATTATGCTGTTTTTTTTGGATTTATTTGATTTTGTTCGGAGTCCGAACGGAGCCCAACGGGACACATTAACGGCTGAATAGTTCCCGAAAAAAGTGAGAAAGATAGGGGAACCCCCCTGTCTCTCGGGCGTTACGCTCCAGTTCCTATAAAGTTCCCGCTGGATTACGATTGTTGGTAACCTACTGCGGCACAACGACTTAGCGCCTTGACCTAATATAGCGCCTTAACCTAATATAGCTCATAAGGTCGCATCTGTAACGTGTTGCGGCACAACGACTTAGCTCGACCTAACATGATGTGTTAGGTCACGCTGCTAAAGTGTTGCGGCACAACGACTTAGCGCCGGCTTCCGTGTAAAGTGCTGCAGGACAGCGACTTAGCGCCACGACCTGTGGGATCACATGAGGTAATCGCCGTAAGTCGTTGCAGCGCAAGGGGTTGGGTGGGTCGCCCCGGGGGTGGAGGGGGGGAAGGGGGAATCTCCTCCCTACTGAATGTACCCTATTTACCCCCTATACACAGTATTGTGTACCGATAGTTGGTGGCCACGTATCCCCATATGCTATATAGGTCTATCGTTGACTTAATATCTTAACTTGTGTATATTCATTGATACAATGACGACAGTATGGAGCGTGCAATGAGTGATACATCTCTCAAAAGCCTGATGAAGACGCCGACTGTACCTGAGTCCCAGATATCGAGGCAGGCGCAGGCTATCTTTCTGAAGGCACTACAGATCTCTCCGGCCAATATCGCTAAGGCATGTAGGGAGGCTAAGCTTTCGAGGTCCAAGGTCTATGCTCAGCGCCAAATCGACCCGCTCTTCGCGGAAATGTGGACTGAGTGCATAGAGACTAAGCTTGATGAGCTTGAGGAGAAGCAGCTTGAGACTTCGATGCAGGACACCAATGCTCGTCAGTGGACCTTGGCTCGTGCCCGGAGGAACAAGTGGGGCGACAAGCAGCTAGTAGAGGTTGGTGGAGAAGTGGAGCACGTTCATTCTGTCAGAGAGATACCTACAGACAAATTAGAGGCTTTAATTAGAAAGAGGATGCAGGATGGAGAGACCTCTAAGAGTATTGAGCCAATAGAAGTCGAGGCCGAGATCGTCTAAACGTCCGTACCGTACGAACAAGGAGAAACCGGAATGGCATCAAAGGGTAGCGTAAACAAAGTTGTTATCGTAGGAAATCTTGGTAGCGATCCTGAACGCAAAGATGTTAATGGCACATCCCTTACTACCTTTTCTTTGGCTACGTCAGAGACGTGGACTAAGGACGGGGAGAACAACGAGAAGACGGAGTGGCATCGTTGCGTTGCATGGAGAAAGGTAGCAGACATAATTGGAGAGCACTCGAAGAAGGGTGATAAGCTCTACATTGATGGCAAGCTACAGACTCGCTCGTATGACAAAGACGGGCAGACTCACTACGCAACAGAGATCGTTGTGAATGATTTTACATTCCTTAGCGGCAAAAGTGGTGGCGGCCCATCGGCTCCTGCCCCGGAAAAAATTGCCGAAGAAGATAATCTTCCTTTTTGAATCAGCCAGATGCTATCCCCAGAGAGCTTGACGAGCTTGGCATAGAAGAGCTAGAGTCTGAGTTCATTCGCCGCAAAGATGCTTCGGAAAGGTTCTTAGACTTCGTTTGCTACACTAAGCCAGATTTTCAACCTGCTCAGCATCATTATTTTTTAGCCGACAAACTGGAGCGGGTTATTGCTGGGGATATAACCCGCCTCATTGTCACAATGCCCCCACGGCATGGTAAGTCTGAGATGGCATCTCGCCGTCTTCCCGCTTATTTTCTCGGTAAGTTCCCGCAAAAAGAAATTATTTGTGCCACCTACAACTCTGACTTTGCCTCGGAGTTTGGACGCAATGTACGGGAGATCGTTAATGCGGATGAGTATAAGAATGTTTTTCCCGAACTTCACATAAAGCCAACAGACAGGGCGGCCGACAGGTGGGCCGTCGCTCAGGGCGGAGGCTTTAGGGCTGCTGGCGTTGGTGGTGGTCTAACGGGTCGAGGTGGACATCTCATAATCATTGATGACCCCATCAAGTCACGAGAAGAGGCGGATTCAAAGCTACAGCGCGACAGAGTATGGGACTGGTACAGGTCAGTGGTCTATACCCGTCAGGCACCTAATTGTGCATTTATCGTTATCCAGACCAGATGGCACGATGACGACTTAGCAGGACGACTACTTTCTGAGGCAGAGAAAGAAGGAGAGCAGTGGGATACCGTTGATTTTCCTGCAATAGCTACTGGATCAGATATTCTTGGCCGGGATCAAGGCGAAGCCTTATGGCCCGAATGGTTTCCATTGCCTATGTTGGAGCAGGTACGCAGGACGGTGGGGCCACGAGAATGGTCCGCGCTCTACCAGCAAACGCCTGTCGAAGACGATGGATCTTACTTTAAGCGACAATGGATTGACCAGTTCCAGTTCAGTAAGCGGGACTTACTTGAAAAGCGGGAACTTGGACATACGAACCTCCACATCTACGGAGCATCGGATTATGCCGTCACCTCCAATGGAGGGGATTATACCGTACATCTTGTGGTCGGCGTGGATGATGAGCACAATATATATGTACTGGATATGTGGAGGGGACAGGAGACCCCTGAAAAATGGGTGGAGGCTTTCTGCGACTTGGTGCTCAAATGGAAGCCTCTTAGGTGGGGCGAGGAGTCCGGTCAGATCATCAAGAGCGTCGGCCCCTTTCTTCAACGTCGTATGCTAGAGCGCGAAGCATACTGCGCCCGCGAACCGTACTCATCTACACGAGATAAAGCCACGAGAGCCCGATCCATCCAAGCGAGAATGGCAATGGGTAAAGTCTTTTGGCCAAGAGATGAACCGTGGTTAGGGGAATTTATGCATGAACTGCTTAGGTTCCCAGCCGGTATCCATGACGATATGGTTGATACTCTTTCCTTAATTGGAAGAATGATGGACAACATGGCGGCCGCACCAGAGGTTGAAAGACCCTCTAATGATTCCCTCGTACCCACTACTATGGGTGAAATTTTCGAGCAGCACCTGCGAAGGCGGAGAGGTCGTACAGTACGAAGTGGAATAGTTATGGGTTGACTTATTTATTTTAACCCCATATATTGGTTATTGTATCGTTATGCCGTTGTCGCAGAGCAACTTAGGGTGATCACTTAAAATATGGCTTCATACCCCAGTGATAAGCAGTCGCGTCTTGAGTATTGGAAGCGACAGATAGAGTATGCCGAAGAGCAGATGGATCCCCTATGGGATGCGTCTGACGTACTGCAAAAACAGTACCTTAACGAGGCTACTACAGAACGAGAAAAAAGACAGGAACAGGAGGGCGACAGAGAGGAGCACATCTCTCGAATAAAAGCCAACCTGATATTCGGCTGGATAGATCAGTCTATATCTAATCTCCTTGAGCGTAATCCCGCTTTTTTAGTTACGCCACGCACTCGTGATTCTGTAGCTGGGTCGCGTACGGTAAAGCATATTGTTGACTACTGGTACCGTGAAACTTCCCAGTTACAGCAGGACGAGCGCATTCTTCTGGATGCCTTTCTTGGGCCATATGGTGTAAAGAAAATTGGCTGGACCATTGACTATGAACAGCAGATTCATGACATGGTTGAGCAGGCTGAGTTTCAAGCGGAGACGCCAGAAGATGAAATAACGATGCTTTCTGGCGGAATAGATACGCGGGTAGTACGAGAGCAGAATCACGAACAGTACATCGAGCACCACACTCGCTGGCTACAAGATCCGATGCTATCGGAGGATCTCCCAGAAGCTGGCGAAGAAGCAATAAAACTCAATATTAAAATTCGCAAAAAGATGCTGGAGCAGGGCGATGATCCCGATGTCAACACAACGATGTCATGGGAAGCCCCATTTGGCATGCGCTGGAGACCTAAGGACTTTCTTGTTGACCCTTTAGCTCAAGACGGTATACGTGACGCCCGATGGATTGCTTTTCGCTTTAGGCGTCCAGTAGAAGACTTTCAATCCAACCCCATATATGAAAACACTGAAGACTTAGAGCCATCCGATAGGCTTGAGGACGCACCTGACTACTCAGAAGGCGTAGCTGGCGAAGACGACTTTGGGTTGGCTGTAGGATGGGAGATATGGGCACGCAACTTCCCAGTTGGAAACAGACGTCGATCTAATTTACTTATTACTTTTGTTGAGGGTCACGACGAATTCCTACAGCATGACGAAGAGTGGCCAATTCCCACGCTGGATGATTACCCGGTAGAGGTTTTATCTTTAAACTCTACATCGGAAACGTGGTATTCTAAGCCCGCACTACTACTTGCTGGCGCTGATAATATTCAGTCGATAGCTCATGAGATACTTGACTCATACTTGTCGATCATACGAAAGCAGAAAAATGCTTTGCTCTATGATCGAGAGGTTGTCACTGACGACATTATAGAGGAATTGCTGGCGGCCCCCGACATGACCGCTATCCCCGCGCCGGGGCTTTCCGGTAAACCCGGTGCGGTCCAGCCGCTTCAGTTTGGGAGTGTCGCCAGCGACAAGGGCGAAATGCTGGGCGTCATCCGCCAGCTCTTTGATCAAGCCGCAGGCACTCCACAGCCCGTAAGTTTGCCCGGTGAACAAACAGCAACGGAATCTTCTATATCTGAGCGTCGAACAACTGCGCGTGAGCAGCGCCGAGGAAATCTATTAAGTCAGTTACAGGTCAATACGGCCCGTAAGTTTTGGCAAATGACGGTATTCTTTAGGCCAGAACGAGCTGTTCTTATTGATCCGCAGGCGAATATGTGGATGAATGTCGATGAAGGTACGGCGAGAGGCGAGTATCGCTTCGGGATGGACGTGGCTTCGCAAGCGAATGCCATTGCCTTGGAGCGTAAAAACTGGATGGACCTTCTCAACCTTTTTGCAGGTCTTACTGGGCTATGGCAGGAAGTCTATGGTAAGCCGCCGAACTTGGCTGATCTGGCCAATAAGCTTCTCAGTCGTGGCTACAATATTCCTAATCCGGAAGATATTATTCCCGGAGGATCGCAATCGCCGGAAAGCGAAGACATGATCAATCAGTTACTCAATCCTGAAAATAGAGAAGCTGGCGGATCCGGTGCGGACGGCGTTGTCGGAGGCCCAGACCTATTTCAGCAAGGCGGTGGCCGAGCAGCACCAAGCATAGACGGACCCCCCAGACAGGTAGAAGAGGCCGTAGACGGGCAGGCCGCTATCCCTCGCGCTTTTAACGCACCGGCTGCAAGTGAGTCTCAGCAGTCGGCTAATGCGGAGACTCCGTAATGCCGAAGGATGCTACGATAGATCCGCTTGATAAACTAATGGATCAATTAAAAGAATTTAAAGAACACCTAACACCAAAAGAGCAAGCTGAGATTGATTCTTTAGATGCAGATCAACGAAAGAAGCGTCATCTAAAAATTAAAAAACTATTGGAGCGAGCCAAGAAGCGTGCTCCCGTACCTATGCCTACTATGAAAGAAAGCAACAAAAGGAAGACAGGAGTAATAGCATAATGGCCAAAATCAAAAATAGCTTTATCAACAAGGGCAGTTTAGCTGATAACTGGCTCAAAGGATTCAACCAGTTTATGGGCGAACTCTCCATGGGAGACACTGGCCCAGAAGCTGAAAACAAGCGCCGTATCAAAAGACGGGGCATGCACCCGGAAGCGCAACTGGAAGAGCAGAAAAAGCAGGATGAAGCTAGCGCAACTCCCGGCCAAGATCCTGATAAGCCCAATGAGTTTGAGCGTGACGGGTCTTCCCCTACTGGGCCCAAGAAATCATCGAGCCTTCGGGGCATTTCCGACATAGTACGTAGCCCCCAAAAAGAAGACGAGAATAAGCGCCTGCATGACAATATAGTAGTAGCAGGGCAGAAAGTGGATAATAGCGGAGCCAGCGGAAACACATCTGGACAAGAGTCGGGATCAGAAAGATCCGCATTGGAAGAGCAGGTAGCGGCCCTCACGGCTCAGCTGGAAGATCAGAAAAGACAGGTTGAGAAGCTACTACAAGCACAGACTGCTCCACAGCAATCGACTGGCGATCAATTCTTGCAGTCTGCTACTCCAACGGGTGCTGGCACGACAAAGCCAGAAGGCCTTCATACAACGAGAGTGGGTTCTTCTGGAACCAATATTTACTCAGGCGAACGAGGAATACCAGACGAAGCGCCAGCCCAGCAAGCGCCTCCACCCGAAAATACCGCTCGTTATGGTGCTGGAATGGCAGGCGGACGTCGAGGGATTAGCCAAGCTGTCCAAGCTGGAAACCAGCAGGACGCAGCAAGTGGCGGAGGCAGCCGTGGGCTAATGGCCGCTATTGGTGATGCGGTTGGTGGTGCGGCAAATGCAATCAGTGGAGGCCCAAGGGCACCGTTGAAAGCTCAGTATAAAAACATGGGGCAGACCGAGCTGGCACGATTACAGCGACAGGGCATAGAGATCTACGAAACAGAAACAGATGCATTTGCAAAGTCGTTTAAGGGCGGGTGATCATGATTCCATTTATGGCTAGTGGCTTTTCTGAACACGTTAAGCCCGACGAAGAGTCTCTTCGACTTGAGATCATAGAGCGTAAGATCATGAAAGTTGAAGACGATGACGATAGCGATGATAGTGAAATCGAAAAGCTGCTAAGGGAGCGTCACGCCTTGAAGAGAAAACTTCGAATCCGTGCCTTGGAAAAAGAACTTGGTCAGCTTAACAAGCCTAACAAGGAAGACAAAGAGGAAGAGGAAGAGGAAGCCCATGCCTAAGGTTGGTAATAAAAAATACTCTTACGACTCCAAGGGAAAGGCTGCGGCGAAGAAAGAATCTCGCCGTACTGGTAAGGCAATGATAAATGTTCATGCCAATATTGGCCAGACTCGTACTAAGAGAGAGGCAAAAAAGAAGTAATGCCGAGATATGACTATAGATGCGGCTCTTGTGGATCTGTATCCACCGCCTTCGTACCGTACGAAGATCGTACTAAAGACAGGGCATGCGAGTGCGGCAGTGCTTCTAAGTACGAGTTTCCCATGGGAGCCGCTCTGGGCGTGCGGGTGATGGATCCTTATTATGACGAGGCGCTGGGTTGCGATATTCACGGACCTCGCCACAAGGCACAGGTCATGAAATCTCAGGGCGTACAAGAGGCCGGCGATACAGTGCACGGAGCGAGAAACTTTGATAAAGATGCTCCACACCATATTAAGCCATTGCCTCCGCAGGGCATTGAGTATGCGCCCAATATAAAGCGTGATGCATCTATGGGCGTCGAAACAGAGAATAGTCGCGGAGAATGGTCCGAATCCGATACGAAAGATCTATGATCGAAGGAGCTTCTCCGTATAAAGTTTAATGAAAACAACCGGAGACTAGATAATGACACAAGTAGGAGGACTTCAAGAACGAGAGGACGATCCAACCATTGATGAGAACGTGGGCGAGCTAGATCCTATAGCCGAGCTAAGGGATATGGACACTGCGGAAGATCAACAGGAGATCGAAGCCATCATAGGAGCCCTACAGGGCGAGGATACAGCGGAACCTCAACCTGATATTGTTGAAGATGAGCAGGTAGCGCCCCAACAAGTAGCGCCCTCGCAAGAGGAAACGGACAATGGGAAACGGCCCGGCTTTGACCAATTAATCCGCGACATCGAAAATAACTTAGGCCCTGAGCACGCTGAAGTGGCCCGTCTTATGCAGCAGGACGGTTCGCGTCGAGTGACAGAGGCACGAGGCTTGCAGGATGAACTCCGTAGCACCCTACTGGATGTTAAGGAGTTGCAACAGGAATTATCGACACTCAAGGGAGGACAGCCCGAAGCACCAGCACAACCGCAGGAGCAACGGGAGCCTCAGCTTATTGATAGCGTACAACCCCAACAGCTTGAGCTTTTTAAGCAGATGGCTGAACACTTGGGGTACGTCAAAGGAGAGGATCTTGAAGAGGCCGCTAGGGCTGAAAGCCAAAGCGACTTCATACAGGACTCTATTGACAAAGGTATCAATGAGTGGGGAGAATCTTTTGGTGTGCGCGATGATGATGGAGACTTTGTCCCATCGGAACAGGTTAAGCCACTACTTGACGCCGAATATGAGCGGGTCATGGATGAGAACCGTGGGCTTACCTTGAAAGACCTTTTTGTCCTTGCTAACCACGACAAGATCGTGGAGGCAGCACGGCACACGGATCTGGCAACAGAGCCCGCCAATTCCGCGACTAGAGGGAATACGAATGCGTATGGCGCATCTCGCACTCCTGAACGTCGAGAAGCGGCGCGTCGTGCTTCCAATCAAGCCAATGCCAATGGAACGATGCGTACTACCCCTAATATTTATAGTCAAGGGGACCGACTGGAAGACGTAGTTGCTAGAGCATCATTGCTCAGTGCTAAAGACATATAACTTAGCAAGGAGTTAAAGGGTCATGGCTAATGAAACGAGCCTATCTCTGACCTATGGTCCCCTCTTGACCACTACACTCAAGAGGGTATTAGATTCTGGGGCGTTGCACGATAACATTTTTAATAACGATGTTCTTTTGCAGTGGCTTCGGAGTGGTAACAGAGTTAAAGTGGTCGATGGTGGCGAGCGCATGCGTATTGGCATCATGGACGCAAAGAACAGCACGGCGAAGTGGTACAGCGATTACGAGAACCTTGACGTTACCGCTCAGGCGGGTATGACGTCCGCGTTTTATACGTGGAAGCAGGGTTCGACTAGTGTTTCTGTTAATGGGCGCGAGCTGCGTTCTAACAAGGGCAAGGCTCGTATCACGAATCTTCAGCAGGAAAAGATCTCTCAGGCGGCGGCGTCTCTCGTGGACATCGTGGCTACGGGAGCTTTTTCCAATGGCACCGGAACCTCTTCCAAGCAGATGACGGGCCTTGAAGCAATGATCGAAGATACTCCGGGTACGACCTCGTATGCTAGTGTTGCAACCGCAAATACTGCATGGCAGAATCAGGTGGCAACTTCGGTTGGCGCTGCTGCTGTCAACCTCCTTCCCAACCTTCGCACGGTCTATAATGACTGCAAGCAGGGCAAGGGTGGTGCGAATAGTTCCCCGGATATGATTATCACCACGCAGTCCGTTCACGAATCGTTTGAAGCCTTGATGTATCCTCAGGTCCGATATCAGCCGAATCCGTCTTCGGGCGCCGACGCCGGTATTGACAAGTTGAAGTTCAAGGGTGCAGACGTTGTATGGGATGACTACTGCACGAGTGGTAAGATGTATATCTTGAACAGCAATCACATCACGATGTTCGTGCATTCAGACGCCAACTTCAGCATGGCTGAGGGCGGTTTCCAGAAGCCGATCAACCAAGATGCCTTAGTCACTCAGATTTTCTTCCAAGGCAACCTCTCTACCGACAATCGTCGGAAGCAGGGTAAGCTGGCGGGTATCACCTAGACTAGGGAGAATTTAAAATGGCAGTTGGAGATTTTACCATAACGACTGGTTCAGTTCGTAGTGCGGGAAATACTTTTCGCGCTTCGGGGACTGTTGAAGCGGGGACTACGGCGGCTACTGCTGCAATCTTTCCTAACGGATACGTTGTGTCTTTTAGTATAGATTCTAATGTTGATGGTCTTGCTACGGCTATTCCGCGAGTTCACACTAACGCAAGCGACTTTTCGGCAACTGCCGCTAATGGTAGTGTGCATATAGATACAAATGTTACAGGTCCAGAGACTTTCAACTGGACTGCTGACTTTGTAATGTAATTTGAAGAGGAGATAAAAATGCAGTTTACACAAGTACATCGAACTGAACAGGAAAAGGTGTTCATTTCGGTGCAAAACAATCAAGGCGCTACTCTCTCCGCAAACGACCTCGTTCGTTTTTCGGCCACGACCACGGCCAGCGAACAGGGGCGGCTTGTCGAGTTGGTTGACGCTGTCTCGCACACTGTGACTGGTGCTCAGGGTTCGATTGCGGGTGTAGTCGAAGCCGACATTGCTACAGGAGAAGTAGGTCGAGTGCAGGTTTATGGCCCTGCAAGCGTTCGTGCAGCTACTACGATTGCAGCTAGCACCGCCGTTGTAGCGAGTACTGCTACTGCTCAGGGCTCTGTTGGGGCCATTGCCTCTGCTGGTGGCAATGGTGCACTATACGCAGATTCCATTGTCGGCTGGACTCTTCAGGCTTCGGCCTCTGAGACCACGGCAGTTGTGTTCATTAAAACGATGTAGATCTATAGGGGTATAAACCGGGGATGGAAGACTATAGCGAGTATAAAGTTCTTGTGGCTACGCCCAATTACACCAATTTATTTCCGTCCGAGGTGTATGGGAGCCACATGGACTGCGTACAAGAATGGACAAAGCTGGGCATAGACTTTAAATGGATGGTCATAGGCCGGACCTTTGTGAACTTTGCAAGGACTCAGGCTTGTGACCATGCCATTGAAGGCGGGTATACACATATCTTATGGCTTGATGACGATGCTGTTATCAGTCATAAGATATTACCCCGATTCTTAAAGCATGATAAAGATGTTGTAATTTCTCCATACCCCATGCGGAGACCTCCTCATGAGATTGGCATTTTGTCGTCACTTACAGGAGACTTTAGGGACGTAGAGCAGTATGGGAATTGGAAAATTGATAATATGTTACAGGGACTTCAAGAATGCGATGGCGGCGGAACGCATTGCATGCTCATGAAAGTATCTTGTCTTACCGAGGTATTTGGAGAGTCGGTGCTGCATGGCGAAGGCGTAGGTGCTGAAGAGTCCATGAAGACTGAGAGCGATCTCGGGTATCCATTCGTTGTTATGCCTAAGGTGGGAACGGAAGACATGTATATGTGCTACCGCTTAAAACTTAAAGGCGTTAAAATATGGTGTGATACTGACGTCTTTGCATCTCATGTTGGGTTTGCTCCAGTGATCGGTCCAGATCAAGTGTACCAAGGAGAGCTTTCAAAACAACAACCGGAGAATGTAAATGAGCAAAAAGAAGTCGGTGACAGTGTACCGATGCAACGTATGCGGGAAGGGGCTGGACACAACCATAGCGAAGCAGAAAACGTCGTGTCAGGAGTGCGGAGCAAACAAGTGGAGGATAGCAGGGTTACTTCACTGGTCTGAATCTATTAAGTTATGGCGCGAAACTGGAGTATGGTTTGTAGAACCCGATTCTAAATTTGCTAAGATGTTATTGTTTATTGATAAAATTATACCGGGCAAGACCACATGGCTTTAATTCGTACGGTACGAAGTCTGGGTAGGACGCCCAGATTAGGGGTCTGCGGGGATTTCGTTCCCGGTTGCCCCGCAGACCCCGCTTTTAGGAGAGATTGAAATGGCTGAAGTTGGCTTTGGATCTGTAGGAACTAGTTCGGTACTAACAGCAGATGGTGTCGTAGGAACATCTGGTATTGATACCGTTATATGGGCAATTGCCGTAAAAGGCGGCAGTGCTACTACTCGTGCTGTTGTAGATGAAGGCACCGATGGGTCTGGTGTAAATCGCTTAGACATTATTGCGCCGGTCAACGATACAGTGACTATGTCTTTTCCTGCTGGTTTATACTGCACCGGCGGGGTTCACTTGGACATTACTACAACTGGCGGAAATGTATCATTCGTTTATTCACAAGCTTAAACCGGGAGTTTAATTATGACGACTGCCTTTGCAGATCTTCCAACGAAGATTGATGATTCCAGCTTAGGTGAAATTGCTTTAACCAAGAAAGAGCGTGATCGCGTATGCTTTACTTGGTATGAATCTCATAATCCAATGGTCTCAGATACTGTTCACCACGGACCTTGGGATGTTCAGGTTACGTCTGATAAAAGACATGGCGACAAGCTTGGACTTTCGGAAGACGATGGCGTAATCATTGACTTTCTCGGTACCCCTCGCGGCGAGGTTGCTATTACTGGTGAGGGTAACATCCTAACAGATGAGGAGGCCGAAATGCGAGAAGAGGCTACGGGGCAAAATCTGCCGCGTTACATGGCTTTCGACTTTCGCATTCGCAAGCTAACGAAGACAGATGGCCCACAACAGCGTGAGATGCTCATGAAGAGCATTGACCAACGTAGGCAGGATAGTGAGTCCACTTTAATCGAAACGCTTACATCCGCCTTTCAGACGGCCGCAAAAGGCTTGTCTCAGAGTGGCAACATGACGCCATCTAAAGATGAACTACTGAAGGCTGTAGCCGATTCAAGTAAATAAAAATAGGGGGCGGTAAATGGCTGGTACGTTCCGTGATTTAATAGATGAGGTTCTTGATCTTGGAAGCCACGGAACCGGGGATGACTTTGAGGATATGGTTAAGGCTGCGATTAATCGCACCTATCGCCGTGTTCTTCAAAAGACAAGACAAGAAACTACTCTGCGGGAATTTAGCTTAGCGACTGTAGCAGATACGTCTAAGTATGGTATGCCTCTCTATGTGAAAAGAATTTTAAACATAGAGGACGCTACGAATAATAGGACTGTCTACGATATATCGTGGCGCGAGTTTGACGAATCATATGCAGGCAACACCACTACGGGTGATCCTACCCGTGCATACGTATTAGGAACCTTTGGTACAGCATATCAGAATACATCTGCATCAGTATTTAATATCGTGTCTTCGAATACCGCAGATGCCAATAATAGCTACGTCACCATTACTGGGTATGTTTCTGGTCATTTAGCAGCCGAGACCATCACCCTTAATGGCCTTGTTACAGCTACTGGCAGTACGTCGTTTGATGCTACTGGCATTGAAAGAATAGTCGTCCATGCGGGGACAAATGTTCCAATTGTAGGAACGATTACTGTAAAAGATGCCAGCGGTAGTACGATGGCTATCATCCCTCCCACATTTAAAAGCCCAAGCCACTTATGGGTTGAATTCTATCCTATTCCCGATGGCGTATTGACCTATACGGTCAGATCGGAAATGCGTAAACCAGACTTAGTAAACGACGAAGACTGGCCTGAGATAGATGAAGACTTTCATAATATCATTGTATGGGGTGCAGGAGCTGACGTGCTCCCCAATGTAGGTAAAGGCAATCAAGCAGATAGGCTACGCAGGGACTACGAAGAAGGCCTAATGGAAGCCCTTAACGCGCAGGGAGAGCATCCGGGTCGCGTGCGGACGTTTTCAGATTTAGATCTAGATTCTGCATACCCAAGGCGGCCGGTTGTTAAAGGCGTGGATTACGTATAATGCCACAGAGAGATACGGTCACGAATCCAGTTACGCCGGGCGTTATAACTTCTCCAATGTTTAGGGTCAGGGGGCAAACCTCAAACTGGTCATATCCTCATGAAGCGGCTATTCCAGAAAGCACAAAAAAGCTTTCCAATATTAATATCTCTGAAAGAGCGGTGGCTGAAACTCGTGATGGGTGGTCAAAGTACAACAGTGCTTCTACTGATGAGGCAATTACTGGACTTGTTCAAGTTCCGTATACCACGGGAAAACATGTGGTGGTTAATACCCCATCAAAGATTTATGATGATGATGGTACTACTAGGAGGGATGTTACTGGTTCCGTCTCATTTTCTGGCTCAGGCGCTGATAGCTTTTATAGATACGTACTTTTAAAGGATACCTTATACGCCACTGATGGGGTTAATCCAATATGGACTAAGGACAATGACTTTGACACCTCACCCAATAATGCGGCGGTTATTTCGTACAGTGCGGACGGGATAACTCTTCAGGGTGCAAAAGATATTGCGGCTCATCAGGGTATATTGGTAGCGGCCAATGTGAAAGAAGGGGACTCTTGGAACCCTACTCGCCTTAGATGGTGCGGCGTCGATACGAATGACTACTCCATTAACCCAGCCTATTGGCCTGACCGCAATCGCTACGAGGTATATCAGGGCGGTCCCGCCATTGTAGGGGTCGTTGATAACTATACGAGCCTATTGGTCTTCAAAGAGGATGGCGTATATCCGGGTAGAATAGATGGCGATCTTGGGTTTTTAGAGTTCCGCCTTGATGAGCAAAAAGTACAGAGAGGCTTTTCACCACTTGCTAAAAACTCTCTTATAGCTCGTCCTGAGTTTGTATTTTGCGTGGCAAAAGAGGGCGCCATTGTCATAAGGCCGGATCTTTCTTTTGAAGTAGTTACATCGTCTATTCAAAACGAATGGAGAAAGCTCGCTCAAAGCAGGCTACAGCATGCCGTAAGCTGGGTAAGGGAGAAGGACCATCAAGTCCGCACTTTGCTAAGCTCTTCTGGTACTGGTCATAATATTACTTTCGTATGGGACTACCAGACGGGCGATTCTTGGTTTGATTACCCTGCTAAAAACATAGGATTTGCCACAGAAGCCGAGTTTTCAAATATAGACTACGACTTCATTGGTGCTACGGACGGGTATTTATATAAGGGCAATGACGCTGACAAGGCCACTGATGATGGCAGTGCCTTTAACTGGGCAATAGAGATGCAGGACAACGACCTTGGCCAGCCGGGACGAGCTAAGCACATTGTTCGATTTAGAACATTCTATGAGTGGAAGTCTGGCAATACGTCGTCTGGACTTACTCTGTTCTTAGATCGCGGTGCTCAATCATCCCGATCTACGACGATAAAGTTTGAAAACTTGTTTGGTAGCTGGAATGACAATATTACCTTTTGGGATGATGGGACAAAGTATATGGGGGGCAACGCAGTAGAAGACATATACTTTGTAAATAGAATAGCAGAAACTATTTCCCCGCGATGGACTGGAACTCAGCCAGCCAAGATCGTTGGGTATCAAGTTGAATATGAGTTAATGGAGTAATAATGGCTACAGTAACTAGACCCACTGATGCGCTACCAGATCCCGGAGACGCCCTAAAGGCCGAGCCGATACGCGATCATATCGCTAATATACTGACGTTTATCGAGTCTAATAATATTGATTCGTCCAATGTAGATTATTCCTCTACTGACGGTATTATGGTCCTTGATCAAGCGCAGACGGTGACTGGTGCAAAGAACTTTTCTACCAGCATTCTACTGTCTGGATCGGCCACTGTCGATCTTAATGGAATAGCGGATTCCCTAATCCTTGACGAGGACGCAGATACCACCATATCCGCTCCTACGGATGATCAGATTGACATAGAGGTTGGTGGATCAGACCTATACAAGTTTACTGCAACCGCATTTGTTTCTGGGTCCAACATTGTCAGTGACACTACGAATACGGATTCGCTGGGAACAACCGCCCTTACGTGGTCAGACTTATATCTTGGAGATGCATCCGTACTGGCCTTTGGTGAAGACCAAGACGTGACCCTGACGCATGACCCAGATGATGGCATATTTCTAAATGCGGGAATGAAGCTTGGGTTTAGGGACATGGGCGGAGAATATATTTACTCCGTGTCGGATGGGACGCTGGGGATAGCTGCTGCTACTGAAGTCGATATTACCACAACGACATTAGATGTAAATGGTGCGGTGGACTTGTCGGGGAATACGGCTATAGGTGGAACCTTAAATATTGGCGCTTCTACCGCGATTGCAAATGTAAAAGACGAAGACGACATGTCTTCCGATAGTGCAACGTCACTGGCTACGCAGCAGTCCATCAAGGCATACGTAGACTCTCAAGGTGAAACGATGGACACCCTTGCGGAGCTAACTGATACAAACATTACTTCTGCCGCCGATGCCTCCATGCTCCTGTATGACACGGGCACGTCGAAGTGGATTGACAATGTGATGTCTGGTGATGCTACAATGGCAGACACCGGGGCAGTGACCTTGGCGGGTACCAACACCAACCTGACGACACTCGCCAATGTGACGACAGTCGGGACGATAGGCACGGGGGCTTGGCAAGGCACAAAAGTAGCCTCAGCCTATCTTGACGATGACACTGCACATCTTTCAACAACACAATCATTCAGTGGAGCAAAAACTTTTGGTGCAGCATCCCAGTTCAATAGCACGGTTACAGTTGGTGCTGATGACGATGGATACGATGTAATTTTTTACGGCAATACAGCTTCAGCCAATGCAACGTGGGACACTTCCGCAGATGATTTGATCCTTAGTGGGGCGGCTGGGCTAGTTGTTCCAGAAGGACAACTCACCTTGGGTTCGACAGCGGTGTCCTCTACTGCGGCTGAAATTAACTTAATAGACGGTGGAACAGCCAGAGGAACTACTGCTGTAGCGTCTGGTGATGGAATACTAATTAACGACGCTGGCACAATGCGTATGACTAACGTGGACACGGTTAGCACCTATTTTGCCAGTCATAATGTAGGCGGGACTAACATTGCCACTGTCGGCACTGTCGGTACTGGCACATGGCAAGGCACGGCGGTGGCTTCGGCTTACCTCGACGCCGACACCGCCCACCTTTCGACTACGCAGACCTTTACCGGCGATAAAACCTTTACTGGCACGGTCACCGTTGGGGTAGATGATACCGGTAAAGATGTGAAGTTCTTCGGTGCATCTGCCGGTGCTTACATGGAGTGGGATGAAAGTGCGGATCAGCTTCGTCTTATGGGGGCATCTGCTGATGCAACTACCAGCACTGGCAAATTATTGCTGGCTACTTCTCTTAATGACATTAATGCTAATGATGTTTTAGGCAAAATAGAATTTCAAGCTCCACATGAATCTGGTGGAACTGATGCTATTACTGTTGCTGCTTCTATACAAGCAATTGCACAAGACACTTTTTCTGCTTCAGTCAATGCCACTGACTTAATATTCTATACTGGTCATTCTGAAGCGGCTACTGAAAAGTTTAGGTTCACGAGCCAAGGCGAACTTGGCATTGGTGGAGCTAACTACGGTAGCGATGGTCAAGTCTTGACCAGTACGGGTACTGGTACTGCCCCTGCATGGGAGGCGCTGCCGAGTAGTGGTATAAGCTGGGACGGGTCTACGGCGAATGGCGTGGCTACGTATAAGGATGGTGACGAAGCCACCGTTGAGAGCAACCTGACGTTTGACGGATCGACGTTGGCAGTGACGGGCGGAATGACATTATCGAGTACGTCAACGATTAGCGGCGATATGACCTTTGTCGATAATGCCAAAGTCACGCTCGGCACGGGTGGCGATGCGGATCTCTATTACGATGGGACGAATGTAATCCTTTTGCCGGGTGTAGTTGGGAATGGCAGTGTCGGCATTGGCAGTGCTAATTTTGGCCCGTCAGACGGCTCTACAGTCACAACGCTCCGAGTCGCAAATTTTGGGACGCACGGCGATACTGGCAGTTTGGAATTATGCGGTCAAGTGTCAAGTGGTTCGAGCAGTAACGTCGTTGGCAATATTGATTTCCTTGGATATGCGTCCGATGGCGGTGCCGTCAACTCACGTGCGATTATACGATCGGTAACGGCGAGCGAATATCGAAACTCCACATTAGAGTTTTGGACAAACCGTGCAGATGAGGGTGTTGAAAAGCGGATGGTAATCGACTCCAATGGTCATCTTGCACTCGGTCAGGCAACGGCATCGTATCGGTTGGATGTCCTTAACGATCATTCGGGAGGTTTTGCTGGACGTTTAAGAAATGATGGTAACAATGTCGATCGTTGGGGTTTAGCCATTATGTGCGGTGCTGATAACGCCGCAGGGACAAATATAGCCATAGATTTTTATGATGGTGATGGAACGCTACAGGGTGCGATTACATTTTCGGGCGGCACGGTAACGTATGGAGCGTTTACGGCTAATCATGATGCAGAATTACCCGAAGCTGATTCTGATGGTTACGAGTATGGCACGCTTGTCGAAACAACCGAAATATTCTATCAGAAAAATTCCAGCGGTGATGATTTTGAGAGGGGTATCAGATACAAAGCGCGGAAGTCTTCTTCAGCGAACAGCAAAGCATTGCTGGGTGCGTATGCTGGGAAATATGAATCGGGCGCACTTGTAATATCCGAGGCAGTTGAGGCTGCTGAAGCAGTGTTGTATGTGGATGGCGATGAGTTGCCAGAGGGTAAATCTATCGGCGATGTAAAGACCCCCGCTGTTGAAGCGGCAGATGCAGTATACTCAGAGACCCGAGAAAACCTGCACCAGATTTATGTGCTGGGCGATGGACATGTGCTATGTAACAATAGCCAAGGCAATATTGAAGTCGGTGATGGCATAACAAGTTCAACCACCGATGGGATTGGTTGCAAAGCCACAGTATCTGGACTAATAATCGCCATAGCGCAACAGGACATTTCGTTTACTGGGTCAGAGACTAAGCTGGTTCCAGTGCAGTACGGACTGCAACAATGGGTCAACCTGTCAGCGATAGACGAGTTAACGGCACGAGTAGCAGCACTGGAATCTGCGTGACCCACTGCGAGATCGGGTATGTCGCGTTGCTGGCGATAATTGCGCTATGTGGGATTGGAGTTGTGATACTATCGGTGAGTAAAAATGAGGATTAACTGGAGCAATCTGCCGCCCGATCCCAGTGGGATGAGCATGAAGGATCTTGGGCGTGCGTACAAACAGCTTCATTCGCAGCTCGAAGAAGCGAAGCGCCAAACCAGGGCAATTCAGAGTGTCAACAAGGCCAATCGCAAAGAGCTTCTGCAAAAACGCGACGAGGCCAAAACAGCAAAAGGGCGGCTGGTAACACTGAGTCGAAAACAAAAAGCCAAAGAAGAAGCAAGCAAAGCCGGCTACTGGAGTGGCGGCGCCGCGATATGTGTTGCGCTTTTTTACGAGTTTTGTAAAGCAAGTGAAGGTTGGATCGGCGGTGCAAAATATCAATCGCTATGGCAGCACGAAGCGATGATTTCTACCCTGACGTTTCTCACTACCAGTTTATTCGCCTGGGTGTATAAAGCGGCCCATCCCGATAGCCGATAAAGGACAACGATGGAATCAACTACAACAGATCCAATCTCGATGCTTATCACCGGCGGCGGTGGC